>Ga0209121_10000227_pt1 | contig 59636 bp, 59 predicted proteins | sample Cruoilmetagenom3_FD_187292 | JGI IMG/M metagenome (GOLD analysis project Ga0209121, IMG submission 187292) | Oil polluted marine microbial communities from Coal Oil Point, Santa Barbara, California, USA - Sample 3 (SPAdes) (version 2) | ecosystem: Environmental > Aquatic > Marine > Oil seeps ...
TATACAAGGGGTTCTTTTTTAAAAATTTGTAAAAACAATGAAGTAAACCAGCAAAATGGTTAAATTTAATGTGCCCTGAATTTATTTAGGACAGGATTGGATAATTTCAATACTATCACAAGTTTCTAGAAATTTAAAACCTTTGTTTGTTTTTTTAAAACACTTATCAAATGGAATATCTTCAAACCAGTCTTTACTACAGCTGTCCGTATGTATATGGTCGCCATTTTCGTCTGTACTTTCATTTTGACGTTCGTAATGCTTAAATATTGGTATTAGACCATTTTCTATACGTTGAATTACAGAACGATGAATTTTATATTTTCCTTTGTTGTATTCAGAAATATACTTGTGATATTTATAAATATGACGGTTTCGCCTCTTAAAAGCTGGACCATATTCAATTTCGGCATCGTGAATCTTAGCGTTAGTGTTAGTTTCATCAATAATTAGGTCATTTTTAAACAGATTGTAACCAATAAAGTTATTCATCATCCATTTTAAAGGAATTTTTGCTAAGTCGTCATCCATTTCATCTTTTTCGTTTTTATAACCTCCACCGACATCAGAGTGTGCACCAGCAAACCATACTTCATTTACAAAATCGTCTAAAGTTCTAGTTTTGCAATCCGAAATACATGAACAAGAGGCTAGTATTGGTGTAAAAATTCGGGCTCTATTATCGTCGATAGAAACCGCATGATTCACTTTTTTAACATTACAAAATTGATCTAAATGGTTTTTGTTAGGACAGCATGGATTAAAACTATTATCTGGAGCACCTAGTGCCTCAACGGTATCGAATAGATTTAGGGTTTCTATATCAACATCAAAACGACGTATAATTTTAATATCTAATTTGTCTTCCCATTTGGCTATAACAAGATTAATATCTTGCTTTCGTTCGTTACCAGTTTTTTTGCTTAGGTATGTTTTGTATAACTTCTTTATGAATTTACGCTGAAGTTTTTCATCTCTTATGTTACTCAAATCTACAATTCCGGCAGTATAAATAAGATTCGAGATAATTTTACAGGTATATGCACCTCGGCTAAATCCGAATAAATGTATACGATCGTATTTAGTTTTGCTATAGTTTTGGCAAATAAATCGATAAGCGTTCTGAACGTCTTTTGAGAGTCCGACACCTAAAAACTGTCCAGAACGTTTAGCATCAGATCCAGCTCCTACGCCAACCGTATAGAATGACAATAAATCTTTTCTTGTTTTAAGGCTCTGATTAAGCTTATAGATATTGCTGCTGTCTGATGGTTTAAAGGCAGTTCCGTCGATAAAAACGGTAATATCTTTCGCTTTGTTGTAAGGGTCAGGAATATTTGTTTTTGGTGGAATGGCTCTACAAGAGGCTAGTAAAGCTATTAAGCATATAATTCCAAGATTTATTCTAAGCTTATTCATTACCTTTTTTTTATTTGATTTACACGTTCTAATCATACGCATACAATTTATAAAAAAAAAGAAAGTATCACAATGCATCTTTTTCTATTAATGTCACTGCTTTTTGTAAAATAAGATTATTAGGATATGTTACTAAATCGCCATTGCTTAATCTTAGATGTAGTTGAAAGGCACGAATATCTTCAATTATTGCTTCGATAGGATAATCTTTATCATGAATTTTTATTTTATCTCCTACTTTATAAGGAAACGAAAAGAACATAATAGCACCAGAAGTCAGGTTACTAAGAATAGACCATATTGCAAATAATGCAATACCTATAACTGCAAACACCGAGGAAAATACAACTGATAACTCCTCTAAGCCAGCACCTAAAATAAAAGCTTCAATGAGTAATGCAATAAATAAAAGGGTAACAGTTACGTAGCGACCAATAAGTACTGCTCTTGCTTCAATTGTACCGCTTCTTTTTCCAATTTTTTTAACAGTAATTACGATAATGGCTCTGATAATGATTATTACAATTAAAAGAATAACGGTATTAATTATTTCACTTTGAAAGGTTGAATAAAATGTATCCATAATAAAATATTAGTCTTGGACAAATATAGTTTAAGTTAAACCTAACTTTAGTTTTGAGGATTAAATTATATCTGAAATATTAACTTAGTTGGCTATTATTCTAATTGCCTTCTGCAATATCATTCAATGTTTTATAAAGTAAATGTGTAGGTAAGCCAACAACATTATTGTATGAGCCTTCAATACGAGTAATTGCAATAGCTCCAATCCACTCTTGTATGCCATACGCACCAGCTTTGTCTAAAGGTTTGTAATTGTCAATGTAATACCTAATTTCGTCATCTGTAAGCGCTTTAAATGTCACTTTGGTAATTGTATTTACAATGCATTGTTTTGATTTTAAAGTAAAACAAATTGATGTAATTACCTCGTGTGTTTTGTTGCTTAATTTTTTTACCATGATGAAAGCATCATCTTTGTCCTTAGGTTTACCAATGGCTTTATCATCTAACCAAACAATAGTATCGCTAGTAATAACAATATCTTTGTTCTTAAGATTTTTTAAAAATGGTTCAGCCTTTAGTTTGGCTAAATAATCTGTAATTTCTTCACTTTTTAAATGGCTTGGATAAATCTCTTCTATTGGTTGAAGCTGAATATTAAAATCGAGATTCATTGTCTTCAAAAAAGCATGGCGTCTAGGAGATGCTGAAGCTAAAATGATATTGAAGCCTTTGAGTTTATCGATTAGCATTTTAATTCAAGATAAAATTATAAAGTAACAAAGAAAGCATTCCAGTAAGCATTACAAGCTTTAGAACCAGACTTATATGTCTATAATGAGATTTTTGCTCTGAACTAAACAGTTTAATACTGATGTAAATTAATGGAGCAATAACCAAGATTAAAAAATATCCTACAACTAATTGTTGCTTAAATAAATAGGTGATGACGTAGTAAACAACAGAAAATAATGGAATTAAAGATAAAGCAAATACTATTTTATTAGCACGTTCTCTACCCAATACAATTGGAAGCGTTTGCATACCTACTTTATGGTCTCCATCTATATCTTCGATATCTTTCACTAATTCTCTAATGAGATTAATCATAAATGCAAAAATGGCATAATCTAAAATTATTTTGAAAAAGGTTATTTGTATACTACGGTTAGCTTCAGTCATTACTGGTAATAGTTCAAAAATCCCAACAAGTAAAATACTTAATGACACAACAATTGAAACCACAATATTTCCCACTAAAAGCATTTGCTTTAAATAAGATGAGTAAATATATAGTAGAGCGGAAGCTATAATAAATATGACTGAAAAGCCCGATTTCCCAATGCCGTTAGAAAGGTAAAATCCTAAACCAACACCAATAACATTGAAAATAATAAACAATGATAGGGCATTCTTTTCACTAATATATTTGTTGATAATTACCTTATCTGGTTTATTCACTTTATCAGTTTCAATGTCGTAAATATCATTAATAATATAACCTCCTGCTGCAATAAAAATAGTAGCTATTACTAAAATGAAAAAGCCTAATGGTTTTAATGTTGTTATAACTCCATGAGACTCAAAAAAGGGTAGAAGTAAGGCATATTTAATTAAGTATTGCATTAAAGCAATCATTAAAAGATTTTTCCAGCGGATTAATTTAAAAATGTGAATCATATATAGGGTTAGTGAGAAATAATTTGTTTAATTAAGTAGTAAGCAAAGAAGACTATGGTTATAAAAACAATAAGACTTAATACTGTCGTTCTAATAAATAGTTGACGTTCTTGTTTTCTTATTTTGTTTTTTATTTTTTTCTTATCTTCAATGGTTAAGTCTTTGTGTAAAAAGTGCAATTCATAATGCAGACGTGCCTCTAAGTCTAGTTTTTCTTTGTATTTAGAAAAAGGAGTGGATGACTTCTGGTTAAAAGTCGCCTGACTATTTCCAAAGCCAATATATCCAAAACCTGTGCTATGTCTTCTGCTTCTACGTGACATCTATATCTTAATCGTATTTAGCATTAAAATTACCATTCCATTTATTATGTACTTTAAGGACTTGTTCTATAACATCTCTAACGGCTCCTTTTCCACCATTTTTATGGGAAATATATTTTGATATCGCTTTAATTTCTGCAACAGCATCTTGTGGACAACACGGTAGACCTGCTAACTTCATAACAGGATAATCTGGGATATCGTCTCCCATATATAACACTTGTTGTTTATTGATATTATGTTTGTCCATATAGTCATTTAACTGTTCTATTTTATTATGAGCACCTAAATAGACGTCTTTAATTCCAAGTCCGACCAATCGTTTGCGAACACCTTCATTAGAACCACCAGAGATAATACATATATTGAAACCAGCATCCACAGCTGTTTTTAATGCAAATCCATCTTTAATACTCATGGTTCTTAGCATTTCACCATCAGTAGTTACTGTAATGGTTCCATCTGTAAGCACTCCATCAACATCAAAAATAAAGGTGGTAATGTTAGCTAAATATTCTTTGTAACTTTTATCGTTATTCATTGTGTTTGTTAATTCTTTTCAATGGTCGTTTATTAATACCATGTGTCTTTTTTATAGAAGTAGTTAGTAGCTCATAAATTTCTTTATGTTCGTCGTTTTCTAACTGTTTTAAGTGTCGTTTTATAGTCTTTTTGTCGTTACGTTTTGCTGGTCCTGTTTGTGCCATATAAGGAGACATATCCTGAATTTTTTTCGCAGTCTCTAAAATCAATGGCTTTAAGATATCAAATTCAACATTTTTGGTTTCACAGATCTCATGTCCAATTCTGTATAACTGATTTGTAAAATTATTGACATAAACAGCAGCCAAATGAATAGTTTGACGTTGTTCAGTTGATATTTTATGCGGTTTACATCCAACCGCAATCGCTAAATCTTTTAAAAGTTGAAGGTTTTGCTTTTGATAAACTTCAACACATATAGGGACTTCTGTAAAATCTAATTCTGCATCCTTAGAAAATGTCTGTAACGGATAAAATACTGCAATTTTATTCTTTTTATCTAAATCGTGCATTGCTACACTACCAGAGGTATGAGCAATTAAACGATTCTCAAAAGGTAAATCTTTGGACAATTGTGATATACTATCATCACTTACGGCTAATATATAAATATCAGCATCTTTAATTTCAGTTAAGTTATCTGTAATGTTCACCTCATTTGCATATGAGGAAATTGATGTAATTGTACGATTATACCATTGTGTAACAGAAATTGTTTCAGATTTTGAAAATGCTCTATATAAGTGACTCGCTACATTTCCTGCACCAAGTAATACAACTGATATCATACTGTAAAAATAGTAAGATTTCTTGTTCTATGATAACAAGTTTTAGATTAAAAGAATAACTTAGAATAGAATGTAGCTGTTTTACTAAGTATTGTCTATTTCAGTCTCAATAGTAGTTAATAATGTGTAGAGTATTTAATTAGTATTTTTATAAAAAATACGAGCCATGCGTAATATCCTATTCATTTTATTTTTCTGTCTAACTTTTTCTTGTAAAGATTCTAAAGTCACAGATACAAAACAACCAATAGAATCTACTGAAACCGTAATTGATACTACAGGCAATGATGCATCTTCAGATTTAAGTGCAATTTCAACAAAAGACTTTAGAGAATTTAAGGTACTCGATTCTAAAACCCTAACTAAGGCTGAGATCTGGGAATCTATTAATCCACAAATGGAAGACTTTAAAGAGAAAGAATATAATGGATTGAAACCTCTGATTATTGAGCAAGACATTCCAACACTTCAAAAACATATTGCAGATGGTAAATTCAACTATCAGGAATTGACCAAGTTTTATTTGTACCGAATTAGAAAATTTGATCGAGAAAATGCATTATCGCTAAATTCTGTTATCTCAATTAATCCACAAGCCATAGAACAAGCAGAGGTTTTAGATGTAATGAAATCTATTTCAGGGCATCCTATTTATGGTATGCCAATACTACTTAAAGATAACGTGAACGCGTCGGACATGGCAACAACAGCAGGTGCGATTGCACTTAAAGATAATGTTGTAGAGGACGCTTTTATAGTAAAGCAATTAAAAGCAAAAGGAGCCTTAATTCTTGGGAAAGCGAATTTGAGCGAATGGGCTTATTTCTTTTGTGGAGATTGTCCAAGTGGTTATTCAGCAATAGGTGGTCAAACCTTAAATCCTTATGGTAGACGTATTTTTGACACAGGAGGTTCTAGTTCTGGAAGCGGAGTAGCAGCTTCAGCAAATTTTGCTGTAGCAACAATTGGCAGTGAAACAGCTGGCTCAATCTTATCACCAGCAAGTCAGAATTCAGTAGTAGGATTAAAACCAACAATTGGTTTAGTAAGCCGTAGTGGAATTGTACCAATTTCATCAACTTTAGATACAGCAGGACCAATTACAAGAACTGTAACAGATAATGCGATTGTTTTAGATGCCATTTTTGGAGAAGACAAATCTGATAGTAAATCATTTATGATAATGTGGGATTCTGGTTTTTATACTAAAGATCTAAAAAGTGCAAGCTTAAAAGGCAAACGCTTCGGTGCACCAAAAAGATTACTGGAAGATACTTTATATGTTACTGCTTTAGAAGTTTTAAAATCAAAAGGTGCAGAAATTGTTGAAATAGAAGAAGAAAAACTTAAGCTTCCTAATTTCTTAAGATTACTTAATCTTGATATGAAAAAGGACTTACCAAACTACATGGACAACTTTGCAAATAAGAACATAGCATTGAGAACTGTGTCTGATGTAATGTCATTTAATCTCAAAGACTCATCGAAAACAATGCCTTATGGACAGAATTTATTTAAAGGTATAGTTGAAGATAATGGTAGTGAAGAATATTTAGAACGCATTAAAGATACGTTAAGTAGTAATGGGAAGCAGTATTTTGATCTTCCAATGAAAGCATTTAATTTAGATGGTTTTTTATCCATAAATAATTATCATGCGGCTTTTGCAGCCGTGGCTGAATATCCTGCATTAACAGTTCCAATGGGTTATACAGATGATGGAGTACCAAAAGGGCTAACCTTTATTGCGAAGCGACTTCAAGAAAAACAATTGTTAGAATGGGCTTATGTTTATGAGCAAGCTTCTAAAGCTAGAGTTGCACCTAAAGATTATAACTAGTTAATTAAAGCATTAATTTTTGCCCAAAGCTCATTGTCAAAACTAGAGAGTGTGAAATTTTCACCTTCTGCAGCATCTCCCATTCTTATAACCACTAAATCTTGGCTTGGAACTACATAAATTTTTTGATCATTCTTGCCTAAAGCAGCATACATATCACTAGGTGCATTTGGAATAAGTTCTCCAGGAAATTCAAATTGACTTTGTGGTAGGTGATATGTTGATTTTCCGTTGAGCCACCACATATAGCCATAAGCTTGGTTTATAGATTGTGATGTATTTACAGCAACATCTAAATAGTTTACAGGTATAATTTGTTCTGTTTCCCATATGCCACCAGCATAGGTTAATAACCCAAAACGTGCCATGCTTCGTGTAGTACTCCAATACACACTAAAATCACCTGTTTGTATCCAAGTACCTGTCATTCCAATTTTATTTTTTAAATTTGAATTAAAATAATTGGACCAGGTTTGGTTACTGGCTTCAGCAATGACATCTTGAAGCTTTACATACACATTATGATAAGCTCAGCGATTACCTGCATCTGCCAAATATTGCAAATTGGATGCAGAAACATCGTCACCTAATCCATCATTTAAACCAGTGTTCATTGATAATAAATTTTTACATGTAATAAGGTTTTCCTTATCTAATGGAGTACTCGTCCAACCCGTTCCTAAATAATCTGAAACTTTATCATTAATGTCTATTAATCCTTCTTCTTGTGCAATACCAGTAACGGCTGTTGTTAGTGTTTTGCCAGCACTTGCCCAATACCATGGAGAAGTATTCGTATGATTATTAAAATAAGATTCTACTACGATTTTGCCTTTATGAAGAATGATAAAACTTTTACTGTTCTTCTCTTCTAAATAATTTAGTAATGGTTGAAGCTGATTTTCATTCCAGTTGAGTTCAGTAATAGATTTTGTTTCCCATGTATCAGAATTTAAAGGTGGGAAATAAACATCTTCATTTTGAGGGTCTTGATCATCTGATGTATCATCGTTGCTCGAACAAGAGAAAAGAACTATACAACTAAATAAGGCAACTAATAGATGGTAGGCTTTCATGGTTAAGTTTTAATTTTAGACGGTTAAATATACAAAAGGTTTAAAAATCTAAGTTTTACAATTGAAAATCTGCAATCGATAATCGTAAATCATTGTGTATCTTTGCAAACTGATTTACAAAAACATGCGTACAAAAACACTTAAGAAAAATAGAATCAATGTGGTAACACTTGGCTGCAGTAAAAATGTTTACGATAGCGAAGTACTAATGGGACAACTTAAAGCTAGTGGTAAAGATGTTGTACACGAGCAAGAAGGAAATGTTGTTGTGATAAATACCTGTGGTTTTATTAATAATGCCAAGGAAGAGAGTGTGAATACCATTTTGGAGTACATGAAAAAGAAAGAAGATGGTGAAGTTGATAAGGTATTTGTAACTGGTTGTTTAAGTGAACGCTATAAGCCTGATTTAGAAAAAGAAATCCCAAATGTAGATCAGTATTTTGGGACTACAGAATTACCAGGATTATTAAAAGCATTAGGGGCTGATTATAAACACGAATTAATAGGTGAACGATTAACAACTACTCCAAAAAATTACGCATATCTAAAAATTGCAGAAGGTTGTGATAGACCTTGTAGTTTTTGCGCGATACCTTTAATGCGAGGCAAACACAAGAGTACTCCAATTGAAGAGGTTGTTATTGAAGCTGAAAAATTAGCAGCCAATGGAGTTAAAGAATTGATTCTTATAGCTCAAGATTTAACCTATTACGGACTCGATTTATATAAAAAACGAAATCTTGCTGAATTATTAGAGCATTTGGTTAAAGTCGAAGGTATTGAATGGATTCGTCTGCATTATGCATTTCCAACAGGATTCCCGATGGACGTTTTAGATGTGATGAATCGTGAACCTAAAGTTTGTAATTATTTAGATATTCCGTTACAACATATTTCGGATTCTATTTTAAAAAGTATGCGTCGTGGTACAACTAAAGAAAAAACCACTAAATTACTTAAGGAGTTTAGAGCTAAGGTTCCTGAAATGACAATTAGAACCACTCTTATTGTTGGTTATCCTGGTGAAACTCAAGAAGATTTTGAAACACTTAGAGATTGGGTGAAAGAAATGCGTTTTGAACGTTTGGGGTGTTTTACGTATTCGCATGAAGAAAATACACATGCATACAATTTAGAAGACGATGTACCTGAAGATGTAAAAATGGAACGTGCCAACGAAATTATGGAAATTCAATCTCAAATCTCTTGGGAATTGAATCAAGCTAAAATAGGACAAGAATTTAAAGTAGTAATTGACCGAAAAGAAGGTAATTACTTTGTTGGTCGTACAGAGTATGACTCGCCAGATGTAGATAATGAAGTTTTAATTGATGCTACCAAAACATATTTAAAAACTGGCGAGTTTACTACTATTAAAGTAATTGAAGCCGAAGACTTCGACCTTTATGGCGAGGCTATAAGTTAAACCTTAATATAGTTTAACAACCGTCTCTTGATCCAAAAGTAAATACCAATTCTTGGTCTATTTTTTCGCCTTTAGAATTTTCTGCAGGTGTCCATTTTCCAGGTATATTTTTTAATAACTCAGTGAATCTCTCATCAATTTTAGAGTAACCTGTAGTCATAGCGTCGTGTTTAACTTCTGTAACGGTTCCATTTTTTGAGACTATAAAAGATAGTTTAATAGCGCCAAGATTATCTCCTTTTATAACGTTTATATTGTCTTTGCTATTCACTTTTAGATATTCGATTAATGCATCTTTACCATCAACATAATCCGCTTGCTTTTCTGGTGCAACAGTGATATGAGGACCAAAAAAGCGCTCTTCCAATTCACCAGTTTCTTTATTCTTTGCTATAAATTCAATTCTAACAGTAAAATGACTAAAGTAGTCTGTTGATTTTAGGATTTCCTTTTGAGCATCTGTGAGTTGATCAGTAGTTCCGTACGCACTTATATGAGATAGTTGATTGTCTTTTATAATAGTAACATTTACCGAGTTGATATGCTCTATTTGCTCTTTCTCTCCGTCATTAAGAAAGTCATAAATTGTTGTGGCATTATGCACGTCTTCTTTTTTTACGGCTGCAAATCTTGCATCCACACCATAGTATAAATCAGGTATAGATTTTTCTTTTGGGTAGTTATTATTTATTTCTTCAAAAGCGAGGTCTTTGCTATTTGTTGAACTTACCTCAACAGTCTCTGTATTATTAATGTTTATAAAACCAAAGATTAATAAACTTAGGACAGCTAGTGTTGTGCCTACAATAATGATGTTCTTTTTCATAACTTAATTGTTTTGAGATTAATGTTACTCAAATGTATGGTTGATAGCTATTTTCATTATTAAATTAAGTGTAAAAAAAGTGTAAATTCTTTGTGAAATATTTCAGATTATGAATTTGAGAGGTTCGTTTAACGATTGGTGTATGGTTAGTTGCGTGTTTAAGCAACTAATTTAGCAAATAAAAACCGAATAGAAAATCCGCGAGGATTTTCGTAAGTAGGCTAGAACTAGTAATAAATTATATACGGTGTTGTACGCAGTATTATTTCAGTTCGAGTATTTTCCATTCCGCTTTCAGGTTTTTTAATTCAATTCCGCTAATTGTTTTTCTATCTTCATATGAACTTGAAACTTCAAATAAAATAGCTTCTTGTTCCATAATATTACCATTTTCAATAGTTGAAAATAAGTTCAACTGATAAACTATTTCATTTTCGTCCATTTTCCTGAAAGCGTCTCTTTCTTCGTGAAGAGTTTCGTTATCATCTTTCGGAATAGCTATTTTCCAGAGATGTAACACTTCTCCTTTATTCGGTTCTTTCCTGAAGCTTACCCATTGATTTCCAAGTAAGTCATTATTAACATCTTTTGAATACATTAAGGGTTTAATAATAGGTAGATTAATAGATTTTCTAATTTCATTGGATTTTTTCCCATACGCAAGTCTAGATGCCTTGTATTGGTGTATGGTGAAAATAGTTAAAAATGCAATAGCAATAAAACCTATTATTCTAAGAATTTTTCTAATTATTATTTTATATTTCACAGGTCTTATTAGCTTTATTTACAGTATTTTTCGGGTATTGCACACAATGATTCGATGATATAAAAGCGTTTCAATGTTTTATATCATACGTTAAACGAAGTTAACTTTTTAGAATTTTAAAAGCAAGAGACTAAAGGCTTAAACTACAACTTTTTATCGTATACTGTTGATAATTCTAGTCAGCCTTTTTATAAGCTTCTTTCATCCATCCAATCAATTCATCATCAATGTCATTTGTAGAAGTAATCTGAACACGATGCGTACACATGGTGCCAAAAGGACCAGAATTGCCTAAACGATCTGTTATAGGTTTATTAGGTAGTTTTAATCCTAGGTCGATTCGTGTTTTAGTTGCAGGTTTTATTAAAACAAATTGTCGTTTTCTTATTACACTAACTGTTGTTTTCTTAGGAGTGATAGTAACATCGTTTCCAAATTCTTTTACAATTGAAAGTAGTTTTTCATATATTGGAAATAAAGTCTCTTTGCCTTTGTATTGATTAGTAGCTAAATCTTCTGGAGATTCATTTTGATCTTTTGAGAGCGATACAATAGTATTAGCAAATCCATGTGTAACACCATGTTCTTTTTTAAGATAATTAACACCTTCAGAATGTTTTGTGAAGGCTTTTTCTTTTAAGATTTTTTTCCATTTATTTAATGATTTCCCTGTCTTTTTAGGCATATTATTAATCATAGTTTGTAATGCAGATTCCATATCATTTATTTTATTTAGAAGGTAAACTATTTACATAAGTAAAGCTTTTTTCCATATACTCTATTAATAGTTTTTTATTATTATATAATGTCCTTGGTACTAATACATTGTCTTTCATTTTTGCTCCATAAGAGTAATATGCACTAGTATCATAAACTTCCATAAACTTCTTGGCTATTTCTTTGGGTAATCGAATACCAATTTCTCCAGCCTTATTTAGCAGCGTAAACATATAGCCATTAGATGAGGTGTAAATCATTTTTTTGCCCTTACGCTCAAAACCATTACAAGCTTCAACTATTGAATCGTAAAATTCTAATTCTTTTTCCCAATCCATGATATTTATTTATACATGTTGATCAATTAAAATAGCATTGCCATCTGGATCGATTACCACAAAACTGGCTGGTCCAGAAGTGGTTTCATCGGCTTCATGCTCTAATGTAATGGTTTTTGATTTTAAATGCTTTTGAATGGTTCTTACATCGTCAAAGTCTTCAAGTGCATTTGCACTTTGATCCCAACCAGGATTAAACGTAAGGATGTTATTTTCAAACATACCTTGAAACAGTCCTACGAGTGACGATTCATTTTTCATTATTAGATAGTTCTTCTCAAGATCACCTGCGAAAACTGAAAAACCTAAAGTTTCATAAAACGCTTTTGACGCTTTTATGTCTTTAACAGCAAGACTTATTGAAAATGCTCCTAGTTTCATTGTGTGTTAGTTTAGTTAGTAATTAAAGGTAGTAAAAAGTATGATAAGTTATTTATGACAAGAAAAAATCAATTAGTTTTAAGACCTAAATCGTTCAATATAAAGCGAACGGATTACATTATTTTAGGATTTCGAGTTGTTTTTTTTGCCTTATTTTTTTATTTCTTTTTCCATACAATAAAACGGAAATTCTCTTTCTGGAAAAAACACTTCTCCACGTTTTTTATAACCTCGATTTTTGTAAAATTCAATTACTTTATTGTTTTGATTATATACATCTAATCTTATTGAAGTATAATCTTTATTTGCGGCATAATTCTCTGCGTAGTCCATTAATTGAGAAGCATAACCTTGTTTTTGATGTATTGGATTAACGACTAGTCTATGGATGACTAAAACTTTAGTATCATTAAAAATCCAGTTAATAGATTGATATTCCGCTTCTTGCTCTTCACTAATATTAATTGCACCAACAGTATCATTGTCGTTTTTAAGGATATAAAGTATACCTCTTTTTAAATCATTTTCAATAATTGAAATTGTAGGATAGTTATCTGTCCATTGATAAATACCTCTACGCTCTAATTCTTGCTTTGCATTAATATAGATCTGAAATATTGTGTCTAAATCAAATTGATTTCCTTTAACAATATTTGGTTGGAAGATTTCTGTTGTATCTAATTTGGTATCATAGATTAATAGTCCTTGGTTATTATCATCAAGTTGTCCAATAATAACGCCGTTTTTATTCCATATAGCACTCTGACCATGACTCATAAAGTCATCACAAAATCCTACACTATTACTCATAAGAATAGCAGTATTATATTCTTGTGCAATTTCTGAAAAGTGTTTATAGACTTTTTTAATTCCGCTTGTTGATTTTGCTACACTTGCTAGATAAATAGCAGCTCCTTCATTTAATGCATTAACAAAGTGTTCTCGCTGTAGTGTTTCATAACAAATTCCAAAAGCAATTTTCTTTTCTTTAATAGTTATGTAAGTTTGCTGAGTACCACAACTAAAATAAAGCAATTCGTCTGCATGTAGTATTTGTTTAGAATAAACTGCACGTTCTTTTTTGGGCTGAAAAATGAGCATACTTATATGTATTCCTTTGCTAGTTATTGTTGGCATGCCAACTCCAATAGATATATCATTGCTATCAGATAGTTCTTGAAATGGACTAAAAATGCTGTTATCTACATTTGTTACAAGATCTTTCGCTAATGCTGGCTCGTAGCCAGTGATGGATAATTCTGGGAAGATTATTAAGTCAGTATTTAACTTGATAGCACGTTCAATGAATAGCAGATGGTTTTGAATGTTTTTTTGAACATCTCCTTTTGTAGATTTTGTCTGTGCAACGCAAATTTTCATTTTTTAAGTATTTTCTTAAACTTAAATGTCTCTCTATTTTTATTTCCGATCACTGTTCCATTTTCTATTTTAAGTACTAAGTTTTTTATAAAATGATATTCTATTTCTTTTAGATTGGTATCTATTTTAATTTCTGAATCTTGAGTTAATTCCCATTTATACCTTAATTGAGAATTTATGTGTTCTACACCACAACTAGAAATTTCTTTTTCTATTATTGACACAGTTTCTTCAGAGAAATTTAGAATTAAATATATTTCTAGGCCTGCACAAGGGTTGTTGTCAGGCGTTTCTTCACACATATAACCAATACTACAACTAAATGCTTGACCGACTAGAGCACCCTTGCTTTGAGCATTTAACATCAAGAATGGCATTATAAAAAAGAATACTGTTGATTTTAATTGTTTCTTAATCATATGATTTCTTTTTGTTTTAATTCTTTTGCTGTAATTCTTCATACGTTAATGAGAATCCAGTTTCACAAGGTGTCAGAGCATGTGGATACGAAGGTGTTATTGTAACACCATCCTTTGTCATTACCCAAGAATAGAATTCCCATCGATATTCACTATCCGAGAAATACTCACATTCATCTTGTAAGTCTGTGTCATTTCCGTATTTATTTTCCAATAATTTATAGTGATTTAAATTTGGATAGAGATCTGTTAATTTATCTAGTTGCCTATTGTTTTTTAAGTCAAAATTATAGCTCGTTGTGTTATGACTAGGATGTGCACCACCACAATAAATGGACGAATATTCACTAAAGCTAATGTATTGATTAGACACTAATTCTATTTCAACATTAAAATCTGCCCAACCACATTCTAAACCAATTGTTGCATAATTAGTGTGAATGGAATCTAGCTTAAGATTTACAAATTTTCGTTGAGACTCAGTAAAACCATTGCCTACTCTAAAAAGTGCTTTTTTAGAATGTTTTTCAGTAAACCAAACTAGTTCCTTTTTATTATGTGTAGAAATACTATCTCTAACGAATTCTAAATGTTGTAATTTGTAGTCGTCAAATTGCTTTGTTGTTTTAGTTAGTTGAACATTTAATGATTGATCATTGTTTTGCCAAGTCCCAGATAATGTATCGTCTTTTATTGATAAGGTAAAAAGCTCTTTTTTCTCATCTTTTTCGCTATGTTGCTCAAATAGAATTAATTCTGAGGAATTATTGGTTCCTTCTAAAGGAATATTTTTTAGTTGTGATTTGTAAAAATAATATGCGGTAGCACGATTATCATTATAATCGATATCTAACTCTAAAAATATTTGATGATTACCTATAGTACCTTCATAAGCTTGAGCTTGGGCTAGATTAATATGAATGATAAATATGATTATTATGATGTTTTTCATTTAATGTTTAGTTGATTGAAAATGATACCTGAAAGGTTTAATTGTTTAAAAGTACCATCATTGTTAATTTGAAAATAGGCTATTTCTTCAGTGATTTCTTCAATCGAAGTGGTATTTATATTTATAATCAAATTATTAGTATTAATTTCTGAAATACTCGAATTAAAACCTTCTGCAATTTCATCGAAAGCAATCAATTGATGAGCGATTATTTGACCTTCTAAATTATAATTTACAAGTCTAGATTCTACTTCGTGGTCACCCTTAAAAACTGTAAAGACTATAGTTTTATAGTTTTTAGATAAATTGAGCTTATAGGATGGACTGATTTTATAATCATAGCCAATGGTATATAAATTAGGATATATTTTGCCTAACTGAAATAAGTTAGCATCTTGTTTGTTTAAAATATTGGTGACGCTTGTATTATTAAAATTTGTTGAATCTGTTAGAGGCGTGCTTTTTAGAGGTAAATAATCGACAACTTTATTAAACTTAGCCAATAGAAGGTCTTGTTTTGCTTTGCTGTTATCTTCAGTCCATTCTATTTTTAAAGCTATTCTTTGCAGTTCTTTATTATTTTTTAAGTCTTTAGTACCATCTATAACCACAAATACGAGATATAGTGGTCTTTCTATATATTCAATTTCTGTATTTTGATTACTGTCTAAATCGAAAATGTTTTCTATAATTCTTGATGCTGTATAGGTACCGTTCTTTTTTTCTAATGTATTAAACATGTGTTTTTCATCGCTTTCTTGAAGCCATGCGCTAGAACTTTCATTTGAAGCATAGATGCTTTTTTCTGTATTAAAATTGGTTTCGGCAATTATATTTCCTAAAATAAATTGTGGTTGAGTAACAAGAGCTTCTTCATTTAAGGCTTTGGACATTAAGTCGTTAGTGAAAGCTGTGTTTACCAATATAAAATTAGGTGCTGTAAACTTAAAAACTAAATCAAAGACTGCTTTGTCTAAAGTAATTGTTCCGTTTAATGGCTGTATGACCTTACCATTTTGGGTTATCGAAATATCTAAGTGATTTGGGTTTATTATAGGTTGAGACTTAGACGATTCTTTACATGAAAAGATGCCTGTTAAGATACAGAGCGCAATTACTACGCGTTTAGTGAGCTTAACAATCATTTGCATTATATATTAAATCATCAAAAAGGATGTCGTCTAATTGTTCAATAATTGTGTGGTCCTTTGCAAATTTTAGGTCTAATAATTGATTTTCTAATTTTATTTTATATTGTTTTTTTGAATTTGGACTTATCCAATGACCACTAATGTTGTTTTCGTTTTTTTCTAAAAATAAAGCACCTGTAAAGTTATCTTCAACCATACAATAATTTTTTTTATCTCTATCTGTATTAACATTTAATAGTATCCATTTCTCCTGGTTATCATACTTATACATTGCATTAAAAAAGGTTACATTTCCTCCACAAGGATTTTCGTGTTCTGTTAAATACAACGTTATTTTAATGGTTCCGTTTAATGTACCTTTATATAAAGTACTATTGATATAACCTGAATTTTGATTGGTTTCTCCAGGCTTTACAGTTTCTTCATAAAATGTATGCTTAATAGGTTCTTCGGGATTGGCATCTATGATTTTTGCTATTTCTACTATTGCAACATCTGCTGCTGTGACTTTAGTCTCTTTAGCTTTAAAGGATAGAAATACTATTATGGTAATTATAAATACGTTTTTCATTATTAATAGTTTTATTAGTTGTTTAGTTTTTATTTACTATTGTACCAATATAGTATTTTAGTACTCCATTTTCATTAGTAGAATGATCTGTATAGCAATACATAAACTCTTTGTCGTTTAACCAGCAGAATTTATTAAAATAACAGATGTTTTCTCCAAACTCTTCACTTCCCCATCCAAAATCTGTTAAATACCTATACGTATCTCCAATTTTCTCTTGAAAAAAATAACTGCTACATTCTTGACCAGGAAACCAGCCATTTAGCCTGATTTTTTTATTTGGCGATTCTATTATATATTCTGGATTTCCAACTGTTTCAAGAGATTCACCTGTTTTTATTGAAATTGAGAATTCACTTCCATGTCCTCCTTCAAATACAATAATGGCTTCAGTAGGGTAGTACGCTATAAAATAATTATCATTACTTTTTTGATTGATGTTGAGTACTTGTCCGTTATCTAAAATTATTTCATCTATTGTCCAACCTATATCTTCAACGTCTTTCCATTTCACTTTTGAAACTAACAATTTTTCAGCTTCTTTTTCTGAAGTTATTTTAATCTTATTTAATGGCTTTGATGGTATATAAAGGCTCTGAAATTTTAAACTATCTATTTCTATAGTTTCAACACTTGCTTTATTTAGTTTTTCTATAAATCCACTAAAAACATAGCCTTCTTTATCATGTCCTAAGTCTTCTTCACGTTCTGAAACAATAAAAGGGAAATTACTAAATTTTATTTTCACCCAAAATCCATTAATAGTTTCTTCGTCATCGATAATTTGAAGTTTTATTTTAGTTGTTTCTAATAATTCTACAGTACTTCCATAGGGTAGTTTTCCAATTTTTTTAGAGTTGATACTGGGTTCTTCTCTTATATTTAAACCACTTGACGCCGTATTGAAATATAGTTCTTGACTTTGCACTACAAAGACAGTAAGGATATATATACTAATAGTAAGTATTTTATTCATCTTATAATTGTCAACTTTTTTATTTTTTAAATAACATCAATAACTTTTTCTAATATATAATGAATTGCTGCTATCATCATAGTAATTCCGATAACTATAAGGAAACGAATAATTGTTGACCTTGCACTATTGTTAAGTCTTTTATTTAAGTAAAAAACATCGATTAGAATAAATAACAATGCTATAATACTTCCAATGATTAACCCAATACGAACAAAGCCAAATTTATAAATCAAAGAAAATATGAACGTTAAAAAACCCGTATCCTCTTCTGGTTTTGGCCCCAAAATAATCCGTGTGTAGCCAAAAGCAGATATGAACGCAATTAATGTCCAAATGAAGTAGTTTAGAATCCGTTTTAAGACACGCATTGTTACACAGTTATTTGCTAGTTGCTCTTTTTAAGGGCCCATTGGTATGTTTTTCCATCTTTTAAGAAACGGTTTTATTGAAAAAACAACTCCTAAAACAATTAAAAAATACATGCCATAATTAGAAAGCAGCTTACCATAAGTGGTTTCTAATGTGACAGGGTTATTTCTATTGTAATTAATTGTAATTGTATCTCCAACAGACTTCATACTTCCAATAAGTGGGATTCTAAAAAGCTCTGCAGTACCTAATTGTTCTGTTCCGTCTTCGAGATTAAACGTAATTAATGCAGACTCTCGTACTCGTTTTCCTGTGTGTACCGTGATTTCAGTAATAACACCTTCAGTATTAACCCAATCTTCGTCTTGTGAAAAAGATTGGGCAGTAAATAAGATTAATAAAGTAAAGATTACTTTTTGCATTAAGCAGAAATTTTAAGAAATACTTGTTCCATTTCTTCAAAGGCCTTATTCTGTGCAGGTGCGAGTAAGGCGCTCTTTATTTTGCCTGTCACTATTTCTAGTATATTCTGATATTGTTTTTGGCTTTTACCAAAATAGGCATGCATCATTTTATTTGGAATAATGTAGGTCATTTTTAATGTATTTTCATTTTCGAAATGGACCTTCATACCATGCATAGAGCTCTTTTTAAGGACTAAACATTGTTCCATTTGTCCGTGAGCATTTGTTCTAACGTCCCAACTATCATACTCTTTAGAAGATTCAAAAGAAGATGCTGTTTTTAAATAGGTGTTTAGTGAGTCTAAAGAATTGTACTCGTTCTTAATTGTGATTAATTTTTCCATCGGTTAAATTGTTTTGATTTGAAATTAAAAAGACACTTTAGATTTTATAGAAAAGCGGCTTTTTTTATTTGGGTTAATAGCACTATTTCTTAATTCAAAATATGAAGTATTTCATATTAGTTAAGAGCAACTTTTTTAACAACTGTACCTTGATCAAAGTCTAGTTTTAGAATATAGATGCCATTTGCAAGAGCAGTCGTATCTATTTTGTTACTATTACCAGTAGTGATTTTAGCACCAGAAATACTATACATTGTATATTTTTCTAATCTAACACTATCAGTTGAGACCACTTGTATTTCATCTATAGTTGTTATTACTTTTATGGTATTAGCTAACTCAAAATCAGAGATATTTAATGTAACCGAAGCAAAGTTTATCCATTGTGCAGCGATATATGCATTTTCTGTACCATTTGGTATGGTTAAATGAATATTACTACGGTCTCCATTAATATCAAAAGTATCATTATTTCCAGTAGTAATTGTAGGCGGTATTGTAGCTAATGATGTTACACTTGTTAATGGATTAGCTGCAAATGCTATTGGGCCAATTTCAGTAACACTGTTAGGAAAAGTAACACTAGTTAAATCGTTATCTACAAAAGCGCCAAGACCTATACTCCAAACATTATTACCAATGCTAACATTTGCTAAATCATTAGTCACAAAAGCTTGTGAACCTATGGTAAGTACACTATCAGGAATTGTTACACTTGTTAAGTTATTAGTGTTAAAAGTAGAAGTTCCAATACTTGTAATATTACTTGGCAAAGTAAATGTAAGATTGGTTAAACCCTTACTGAAAAAAGCAGCATCTCCAATTTCTGTAACGTCATATACAACAGAACCAGCAGTTACCGCAGCAGGTATGGTAACAGTAGTGCCATTTGCGGCATGATAATCTGTAACTTCAAGTGTATTAGCTGTTGTAGAGGTATCTTCATATACCATTTTAAAGCCTGTCCAAAGTGCACCATTATCTGTAACATATTCATCTGTGGTTCCATTTGGTAGTATTAAATTAATATTGCTACGGTTAGTGCTAAAAGTATCACTACTAGAACTTGTATTTATAGTTGGTGGTGTAGTGCCCAATGAAGTAACACTGCTTAAAGGGTTTGCAAGAAATGCAATCGGACCTATATTAGTAACACTTTCGGAAATAATAACACTTGTAAGTTGATTAGTGTGAAAAGCAGAAATCTCAATATTAGTAACACTATTAGGAATAGTAACATGAGTTATATTTTTACTCTGAAAAGCTCCTCCGGCAATATTAGTAACATCATATGTTGTAACACTATGAGTAACAGAAGCTGGTATATCAACTATTGGACTTCCAGCCGAATCATAGTTTATAACTTCAACTGTGTTTGGCGCAATAGAAGTAACTTCATAGATTATATAATTTACCATAAAAACATCTCCAACAATTGGTGTCGTTGCCTCTGTAACCGATTGAAAACCTGTCCAACCTCCTGCTGCATATGCAGCTAATGTTCCACTTGGTATGGTTAAATCAATAATACTGCGATTCCAAAAAGAATCATTAATGCCAGGAACATATATTGTAGGAGGCGTTGTTGCTTGAGAAGTTACAGTTGCCAATGGATTATCTCTAAAAGCAGAGTACTCAATATTTGTAACAGTATTAGGAATGGTAACATGAGTTAAATTATTGCTTCTAAAAGCACTAATATCAATATTAGTAAGACCATTAGGTAGTGTAAGACTTGTTAATTGATTATAACTAAAAGCATCATTAATACTAGTAATACCATTTGGAATTACAACACTTTGTAGTTGGTTTTGTTTAAAAGCACTATATCCAATGCTAGTCAAACTATTTGAAAGCGTAGCATTAGTTAATTGATTACTTTGAAAAGCATAATTACCAATACTTGAAACACTATTTGGAATAATAATACTTGTTAATTGATTGCCTTGAAAGGCACTTAGACCAATACTTGTAACATTATTCCCAATAATAGCAGTAGTTAAATCATTATTAACAAAAACAGAAGCACCAATGCTTATAACACTATTTGGTACGGTCACAGTTGTTAAATACTGACTGTTAAAAGCGTCATCTCCTATGGTTATTATAGTGTTAGGTATAATAACACTAGTTAAATTTAGGTTATTTGGTCCATTGTTGTCAAAGGCATCTTGTCCAATACTTGTAACATTAAAGACTGTGCCACTATTTGAAACTGTAGCAGGTATATCTACATCTGTACTGCCATTATTATGGTCATAGTCATGAGCCTCTACTTCATTAGGTACAAGAGAAGTAACTTCATAGGTTATAAAATTGTCAATAAAAGTATCTCCAACGGTTTGTGAATATCCTAAAATAGAGATACAAAGGGTCATTAAAATAAGTAGTTGTTTTTTCATAATTGATTTGTTTTAAAGGTTATAGTTATTTTATATTAATATGTTTAATAATCCATTTTAATTAGCTCACCATCTAGCGTATAGTAAAAACGGAATGTAGTACCACCATTTTCGGGCTTCATACTAATAGAGTATTCCATTTTAGAGATATCACCATTTTTGGGATATTTTACAAGAGTGTTATATAAAGTTGGGTTTTCAATGTTTTTCTCATCGATTAGATGTTTTGCAGATTTTTCCACTAAGGCTCCAACTTTAGCGAGATTAATTTTATCATTTAATTGAAACATGAAATCTGAGGCTTTTGTGCCTTCGGGAACTTCTAGGGTGACATCTGAGCTCTGTGTCCAACTATCTTGAGTTAGATTCCATTGGCCCATTTTTAATGACTCTGGCGCTTCTGTTACCGTAAGAGAAATTATATTGCCAATACGGTCATGATGACTTATTAAAATATCTGTGTAATAAGCATTATCTCCAAACTTGCTTTTTAATTCGTTTTCAATCACTTTAAAACCTTCTTCATTGGCTTCTTGATTGCTCGTTCCCTTTCCGCAAGACAATGTTGTCATTGCAATAATTCCCGTAAATAGTAGGTAAAAGAGAATTAGTTTTGATTTGAGGTATTCCATAATGTTTTATCGATTTACTGATAAATGTATATGGAGAAAACGATTCTTCAAATAGAGAATCTATTTATGGTGCTTCAAAATAAATAAGCGTGTGGATTGGAATAATATGTGTTTATAACACTTTTATAGAAAGAGAAGAAAAAAGGCTTTAAAACGAGTTGTTTTGTTGCGTAAAGTGTTAATTATCAAGGATTGGCTTTTAAAAACGCTGCTAAAAACGTTTCCTTTTTTCTTGTAGATACTGGTATTTTCTTTCCGTTTTTTAAATGAATAACACCAGATTTATCATACTTATTTATAAACTTCAAATTCACCATAAAGGATTGGTGTGGTCTTGTAAAGTTGGCTTCGAGTAGTTGTGATTCAAATTCTTTAAGAGTTTTTGAAACCATATATTTTTTTCCGTCACTGCAATAGAATGTGGTATATCCTTTATCAGTCTCGCAATACAATAGTTCATTAAGATCTATAACCTGAAAGCTATCTTGTAAGGATAATATTAATATAGAATCATCATTATACCACAATGCTTTTACAGTATCTATTTGCTGTTGTTGCTCAGCAATCGGCAAATTTCCCACTTTGTGCAGAGCTATTTTTAACTCTTCAATATCTACAGGTTTTAAGAGATAATCAACAGCCCCCATTTTTAAAGCTTTTAAAGCATATTCTTCGTAAGCCGTTATAAAAATAACTTTAAACCTTTGACATTCTGTGGCCTCTAAAAAATCGAACGCATTACCATCGGGAAGATTAATGTCTAAAAAAATAAGCTCTGGTTGGCATGTTTTAGTGACGACGATAGCTTCCTTTACAGTTTCACATTCACCAACTATATTAACCTCTATATCCACCAATTCTAACAAGTTGAGTAGACCTTTTCTTATGTATGGTTTATCTTCTACTATTATTGCCTTCATTATGCTTCTTCTATTTTATGAGGAATAGTTATAGTAACTATTGTGCCTTTTTGGTTATGGTTCAATCGATCTTCTATTCTTATGTTTCCTTCGCTGTTAAAATCTTTAGATAGCATTTTAAGTCGCTCTGAAGTTATAGTCGTTGCCAATGATTTTTTGAGGCCATTTTCCTTTGTAACCTGTGAATTAATACCAACACCATTATCTGTAATCGTACAAATTAATTTTTTGTCTATATATTTAAGCAGTAAGTCAATTTTTCTATTTTCTTTTTGATTTTTAAAACCATGCTCAATAGCATTTTCAATAAATGGTTGAATAAGCATAGGTGGTATTTTAAACAACTCTGTATCAATGTTGTCCTCAACCAAAACTGTATATTGATAGGCTTGACTTTCTTCTAAATTCTGAAGTTCTAAATAGCTGCTTACTGCACCCAACTCTTGATGAAGTGGCACCATTTTGTCTCTGGAGTTTTCTAAGGTAATGCGCAGTAATTTCGAAAATTTTGATAAATAATACACCGATTTATCTTCTTCTTTATTCAAAATCATGCCTTGTAAAACAGAAAGCGAATTAAAGATAAAATGTGGTGTCATCTGAGAACGTAATAATTTTTGCTCTATAGCTATGTTTTGAGTCTTTGATTTTTCGTGCCTTAATTTTAAAAAGAAAATAAATGTACCTAGAAGTAAGGTTAAGGCTAAAAAGCCAATTACTCCAAGTAATAGATTTCGTTGCGACTTCTCTAAATCTTGAGTTGTAGATTTAACAGTTTTTGTAAGTTTAAGCTCTCTAATACTGGCAGAATCTAGCGCTTGTTTGTATTTGTATTCATATTCTAATTGTGCTATTTTTTCAACATTTTCTTTATTGAAAAGACTGTCGTTTAATGTCTTGAATTGCATATGACTTGTTAATGCTTTTTTGTACTTGCTGCTCTTAAAATAAATGTCGTACAGCAATTCTTCTGCATCTCTTTGATAATCCAATAGCTTAATATTAGTAGAAATTTCTTTACTTTTTAAAGCATTAGTCAAAGCTAAATTATACTTTTTTTGATTTGAATATACTCTTGCAATTCCTATATAAGAACTACATAAACCTCGTTGATTATCAACTTCTAAGCAAATGTTTTTTGCTTCTTCAAAGTATTTATTGGCGACTTCAAAATCTTTTTGTTCTAAGTAAATACTTCCAATATTATTTAAGCATATAGCTATATTGGGTTTATTATTTTTTGCTTTAAATTTTATTAGTGCCTTCTCAAAATAAGTGCGAGCTTGTTTATAATTCTTTTTGTTCATGTAAGCTTCTCCCAAATTATTGAAAATACTACCTTCATTCTGTTTGTCATGCTCACTCGCCATCTTTAAAGCTTCTTTATGATAGACTATTGCTTTATCATAATTCTCTACTCTTATATACACATTACCAATAGACATTAAAGAAGCACAAATAGCATTGTGATTTTCACTTTTTTTGGCAATATTCAAAGCCTTGTTATGATATTCTAGAGCCAGAGGATAATTTCCCTGATGACTATACACATTACCTATACTAGTTAGGCTATGAGAAATTCTTTTTTTATTATTTGTCGCTTTACTCAAGCTAAGTGCTTCTTTATAGAACTTTATTGCATCTATATAATTACCTATTTCATTATAAGATCTTCCAATAAATAGTTTGCCAACAATTACGCTTTTATCATTGCCAATTTCTTTACTGATTTTTACAAATTCAGAATAATATTTTATAGCTTCTTTAAAATCTCTTTTATTATAATAATATACACCCAGATGATTAAAAACTATAGAGATTCCTTTCTTGTAATTTATTAGCTTATATAACTCAAGCGCTTCCATAAGATACTCACCTCCATTAGTGTATTTTGATTTTATTATATGAGCTAACCCTCTTATGTGTAAAGATCTTGCTTCCCCTTTTTTGTAATCAATAGCTTTTGATATGGCTTCAGACTCATTAGTAAATGCAATGGTTTTATCGAAATCTTTTTTATAAGTTAAATCAGAAATGTTGTTTAAAAGATTAACCCTTAAAGAATCTTTTTGGATATGAAGAGCTAACTCAAGTTTTAAACTATCAATTGCTTTAATCTGTGAAAGAACAAAAAATGGGATAAGTAAAAAGAAAAATGAAATTAGATTTGAGGTTTTAATATTTTGCATAAAACTTAATACGTTCTTAATTAAACTTTCACTATCAAAGATAACAATGTCTTAGACATGCCATCTTTAATTGAAACTGATAATACTAAATAACTGTCAATTTATAAACAGGGAATCAATTTTTGCATGAGTAGAGTGTATAAGTGATGGGTTTGAGTATATAATCGTAATGCAATATAAGTTTACATGAATTACATTTTTTTGATAATTAAGTTTGCGATAATAAGAAGGAAAATATATGAGTAATTTGAAATGTTTTTTTTAATTTAAATGAAGCTCGTTTGTATTAGGTTAATACTTAGATTAAATAAATTATGCAGTCATAATATTATTAAGTAATTTTGCCGATACTAACAAGATTAAATTAACAATTATTAATAGTTGATTCTTTAAGCTTAAAAGAAGAAGCAATTATTAGTGGTAAAGAAGACGCATGAAGGATTTATTTGAAAAGATTTACAGAGATAAAGGACCGCTAGGTAAATGGGCTGCTCAAGCAGAAGGTTATTTTGTATTTCCTAAACTAGAAGGTGAGATTTCTAATAGAATGAAATTTCAAGGAAAAGAAGTTATTACGTGGAGTATTAACGATTACCTTGGATTAGCAAATCACCCAGAAGTTAGAAAAGTAGATGCTGAAGCTGCAGCTGCTTATGGATCTGCCTATCCAATGGGAGCTCGTATGATGTCTGGTCATACAGATTTACACGAACAATTACAGACAGAACTTGCGGCTTTCGTTAGTAAAGAAGCGGCTTATCTATTAAATTTTGGGTATCAAGGAATGGTATCCACAATAGATGCTCTTGTTTCTAAAGACGATATAATCGTTTACGATGTAGATGCACATGCTTGTATTATTGATGGTGTTCGTTTACATATGGGAAAACGTTTTACCTACAAACATAATGACGTAGAGAGCTTAGAGAAAAATTTAGAGCGCGCTACAAAAATGGCAGAACAAACAGGTGGAGGAATCTTGGTGATTTCTGAAGGTGTGTTTGGTATGCGTGGAGAGCAAGGTCGATTAAAAGAGATTGTTGCTTTAAAGAAAAAATTCAATTTTAGATTATTTGTTGATGATGCTCATGGTTTCGGTACGCTTGGTGCTACAGGTGCAGGAGCAGGTGAAGAGCAAGGTGTACAGGATGATATCGATGTTTATTTTGCAACCTTTGCTAAATCCATGGCAAGTACTGGTGCTTTTATAGCAGCAGACCAAGAGATTATTGATTACTTAAAATATAATTTACGTTCTCAAATGTTCGCTAAGTCTTTACAGATGCAACTTGTTATAGGTGCATTAAAGCGTTTAGATATGTTGCGTACAATGCCAGAGCTTAAGAAAAATCTTTGGACTATTGTAGACGCTTTACAATCTGGTTTAAAAGAGCGTGGTTTTGATATTGGAACAACTCAAAGTTGTGTAACTCCTGTTTATTTAAAAGGTAGTATCCCTGAAGCAATGGCTTTGGTTAGAGACTTACGTGAAAATTACGGAATATTCTGTTCTATTGTTGTTTATCCTGTTATACCTAAAGGATTAATTTTACTAAGAATGATTCCAACGGCAACGCATACATTAGAAGATGTAAGAGAAACATTAGATGCGTTTGATGCTATTAGAGATCGTTTAGAAAACGGAACTTATAAAAGAATGTCTGCAGCTTTAATTGCTGCAATGGGAGAGTAATTTATTATTTTCTTAAAAAGATAAAGCCACTGAAAAGTGGCTTTTTTTGTTTACGAAAAATCTTAATGCGGTCACTGAGGATTAGTCGAACTATTATGCAATATATTTTTTAAATGTACAGCGTCTTTTATTAGTAACTGGTTTAAAGTTTTTCCAGAGTTTTTGAATCGCTTCATTGTCATCTAATTCTGGACCTCTAACACAAAGCTTAATTCCTTTAGCATTGAATGTCTGCCAAAATTCTTCAAATATGATAGCAGTAACTCCTTTGTTTTGGTATTCTGGTAAAACACCAATGAGATAAAATGTAACAGTTTTTGCTTTTTTCTTTGCTTTTAATAAATGCATAAACCCAAATGGAAATAACTTGCCATTCATTTTTTGCAATGCTTTCGCATAAGACGGAGTTACAATACCAAAACCAACTAATTTATCGTCTTTGTCCAAGACAAATTTTACATATTCAGGATTTAAGAATCCTATAAATTTCTTTTTAAAATAGTCGCGCTGTTCTTGATTAATTTCAACAAAAGAAGATAATACGGAATGAGATTTTGAAAATACATCAAACATCTCATCTGCATACAGCATTATGTCTTTATTGTTAGTAAAATTAAGTGCTCTAAGCTGATAACGCTTTTTTACCATGGTCTGTACTCGAGTAAAAAATTCTTGAAGTATGTTTTTAAACTCCATTACGTTTTCAGAATATGTCTTACCAATTTCGTAACCTAACTCTCTAAAATGATCTGCATAATATGGGTGATTGTGCCATGTAATCATACTTCCCATTTCATCAAAACCTTCGGTTAAAATACCAACCTTATCTAAATTTGAAAATCCAACAGGTCCTTCAATATATGTTAAGCCTTTTTCTTTACCGATTTGGTGTATTTTTTCTAATAGTAGTTTAGTGACTTCGATATCATCAATAACATCAAACCAGCCAAAACGCATTTTCTTTTCGTTTTGCCCATTTACTTCAAGCCAATTTATAATTGCTGCAATTCGCCCAACAATTTTATTGTTTTTATAAGCTAAGAAAAAACGCGCTTCTGCATCTTTAAAAACAGGATTTTCATCCTTATTTAAAGTTTTTACTTCTTCTGCAATTATAGGTGGAACCCACGATGACGATCCTTTGTATAGTTTAAAAGGAAACTTAACAAACGTTTTTAATTCTTTTTTAGACGTAATCTCTTTTATTGTAATCATTTAGTTAGGAAAGCTATTAATTAAGAATCAAAATCATCTTCTTGTTCACTTTTGTTCTTCTTCTTCTTCTTCTTCTTCTTCTTTTTATTACGTCGTTTTTTTTGTTTGCCTTCTTCAGTTGCAGAGTTACCATTATCAATTTTCTTGTCTTTATGGAAATCTAAGCGGTAAGATGCTCCAAAGGCAATATTGAAAACAGTAGGTGTATCTTTTGTATTAAATGCAATATTCGCATCTAATTGAAAATCTTTAGTCCATAAATAAGCACCACCAAATCTAAGAATATTGTCTGCATAGAAATCACTACTAATGCCTTGAGTTTCTCCAAAAACAACCCATTGTGGTGTAAAAGAATGTGTTAAAGTTAAAATATATTGAAAATCTGAATAATCAGTGCCAATTCTATCTTTTATTAAATTCATAACAAATACCCATCCACCATTAAAGTTGTTTTGCGTAGATACCATTATTTTTGGACTAAACCCTTCAATGCCTGGAGCAGTATAAGGATTACTATCTGTATCGAAATTAGCACCAACATAAACAGCTACTGCAGGTAATAAAGACCTCCATTGAAACGTTCTATTAGCATGGTAACTATATAGATTGGGTTTCATTACTTCAGTGTTTTTATAAGGATCGAAAACCAGATATTTAGCACCCAAAGTAAAATTCTTAAAATTAGAACGTTTATTCTCAACCGGAATTGCTGAGCTATTATTTGTGATTTTATCATTTTGATAAACCCCATCTAATGAGAATTCTAATTCGTCAAATAATACTCCGTATCTAATGGCGAAATCTAATCCAAAACCAGCAACTTCGTATTTTAAGGGTACATGTTTTTCTTTTACAGTAAAGGCACCAGTTTCAAACTGAACTACACCTGTTCCAACAGAAAAGGCACTCTTAGAAACACCTGGTCGATTAGAGTTTATTACCTCAGTATACTGAGCATTTACACTTGAAAATGAAAATAAAACAAGTAGTGCAAAAATTGATTTGAGTATTCGCATTAGTTTTTGGTTTAAAGTCAAATATACTCAAAGCAAATAGGATTTATGAAATTTTTATACAGGAATTTTTTTCTTTGTCAATGCAAAGTTTTTAAACCTAGCCTAAGCTACAGTTCAAAACTTTAACGCTGAGAAAGGGAAAAAGAACATATAGAAAAGCAAAAATGCTGTTTGTTTTGAGTATAAAGATATTTTATACTTTTTTTAAGGAATAATAACGGAATATAAATGACGATAATTGTATTTTTGATATTATTTATATTTATGATACAAGAAGCTTCGGCCATGGGATTATTGAGAACTATATTAATTATATTACTTGTTTACTTTGGGTTTAAGATTTTATCACGTCTATTTGCGCCTATTCTTGTGCGTTTTGTAGCTAAAAAAGCTGAGAAGAAATTCGGACAGCAATTTGGCGGATTTCATAATCAAGCGAATAAAAGAGAACAACAAAAAAGAAAAGAAGGGGAAACTGTCATAGACAAAATGCCTAACCAAAATAAACAATCTAATTCAAAAGTTGGTGAGTACGTCGATTACGAAGAAATTGATTAATTTTCAACTTTATTGATTTAAGCCAACTTACATGTCATTTTCTTTTAAACGATTATTGCCACATATCTTAATATTAATTGGATTTGTGGTTCTTTCATTAGCCTATTTTAGTCCTGTTTTACAAGGCAAAAAAATATACCAAAGTGATATTATGCACTATATTGGTATGGCACAGCAACAAAAGGATTTTGCCAAAGCAACTGGTGAAGAAACGTATTGGACAAATAGCGCTTTTGGTGGAATGCCGACGTATCAGTTAGGTGCAAAATACCCACATAATTATATTAAAAAACTAGATTTAACTTTACGCTTTTTACCTAGACCAGCTGATTATCTATTCTTATATTTTATAGGTTTTTATATTCTATTACTCTCGTTAAAAGTTGATTTTAAACTGGCAGCTCTAGGCGCATTAGCATTTGGTTTTTCTACCTATCTCATAATTATTTTAGGAGTAGGCCATAATGCAAAAGCTCATGCTATTGCGTATATGCCATTGGTTTTAGCAGGTATTATATTAACCTTTAGGAAGAAATATATACTTGGATTTTTATTGACCATTGTCGCATTAGGTTTAGAGATTGTTGCCAATCATTTTCAAATGACCTATTATCTTTTGTTATTAGTCATTGTCCTAGGAATCGCTTATTTAATTGATGCTTATCACAAAAAACAGTTACCTCACTTTTTTAAATCAGTGGGATTGCTCGCTATTGCAGTTATTTTAGCAGTAGGTCTTAATGCCACTAATATAATGGCAACGCAAGAATATGTAAAGGAAAGTACACGAGGCAATAGTGAATTAACAATAAATCCAGATGGCTCTACTAAAGAAGTTTCAACAGGATTAAATAGAGATTATATTACTGAATATAGTTATGGAATTCTAGAAACCTTCAACCTTTACATACCTAAGTTTATGGGAGGTGGAAATACAGAAGATGTTGGTAAAGATTCTGAAACTTATAAAGCTTATGTAAAACTTGGAGCTTCTCCAATAGAGGCATTGGAAGCATCGAGAAATGCACCAATGTATTGGGGAAAACAACCAATCGTTGAAGCTCCAGCATATGTAGGAGCGGTAATTATTTTTCTTTTCGTATTAGGATTGTTTTTAGTAAAAGGACGACTCAAATGGTGGTTAGTTGGTGGAACTGTTTTATCACTATTATTATCATACGGTAAAAACTTTGGTTTTCTTACAGACTTCTTTATTGATTATGTACCATTATATAATAAGTTTAGAGCTGTAAGTTCCATTCAGGTGTTACTTGAATTATGTATTCCTATTTTAGGGATATTTGCATTGGTACGTTTGTTTAATGATTTTCAGAAGGATGAGGAAAAACTAAAAGCACTGAAGTATTCACTTGGTATAACTGCAGGTTTGGCATTAGTGTTTTTATTGTTTAAATCATCTTTATTTGATTTTGAAAGCTTTAGAGATGATGGCTATATACAAGCTTACGGACAACCGTTTATTGATTCAATAATTGAAGATAGAAAGGCTTTATTTACGTCAGATACTTTAAGAACTTTAGTATTAGTTTTACTTTCTGCAGGAACCATTTTCTTATTCTTAAAGAAAAAACTAACAGAAACATTAACCGTAGTTACGTTTGCAGTTTTGTTACTTTTCGATTTGGTTAGTGTAGACCGAAAGTATGTAAATAATGATAATTTTACTTCCGCTCTAAGAGTAGATAAACCTTATCTAGCAAACATGGCAGATAAGGAAATTTTTAAGGATAAAAATCATTTTAGAGTTTTAGATATGTCTTCAGAAGGACAAAGCAAGCCAGGACGTGCGGCCTATTTTCATAATTCATTATTTGGATACCATGCCGCAAAACTAGGTCGTTATAATGAGTTGATGGAATTTCATGTGTATAAGAATAATATGAATGTTCTAAATATGCTAAACACAAAGTATATTATAGTAGAAGAAAAAGGTTCAATATTTCCGTATACAAATACAGAAGCCAATGGAAATGCTTGGTTTGTTTCTAATTTAAAGCAATTGACATCAGCAAATGAAGAAATTCAAATTTTAGATAGTTTAGATACTAAAATAATTGCTGTTACTACAATGACCGATTTTAGTAGTAAGCCAGAGGTGATTAATTACCAAGTAGATTCAATAGCCTCGATTCAGATAAATGACTTTAAACCAAATTATTTAAAATACGAATCGCGTAATGCTAATGATGGATTGGCTGTATTTTCTGAAATTTATTATGAGCATGGATGGAATGCATATATAGATGGAAATCTTATACCACACATGCGTGTTGATTATGTATTAAGAGCTTTAGAAATTCCGAAAGGAAATCACACCATAGAATTTAAGTTTGAGCCAGAAGTAATAGAAACAGGAAGTAAAGTAGCTTTGACTAGTTCTGCTGTATTTGGAATATTGTTGCTTTTAGGATTATTCTATACGTTTAAGAAGAAAGATTAGTAATTGTTTTTCAACGTGTATTGGAATCCATAATCTGTTAATAATGTAGATTCTTGTTTTTACAAGAATGATAAACATGAATAATAAAAAAGTACTAATAATAACCTATTATTGGCCACCAGCAGGAGGTCCAGGTGTTCAGCGATGGTTAAAATTTGTAAAGTACTTGCCTGATTTTGGTGTCGAACCAATTGTATATTGTCCAGAAAATCCAAATTATCCTATCATGGATAAAAGTTTGGTAAACGAAATCCCAGAATATATTACTATTTTAAAACAACCTATAAATGAGCCTTACGGATTGGCTAGATTATTTTCAAAAGGGAGTTCAAATAAAATAAGTACTGGCGTTATTCCTAAAGCGAAAAAGCAATCTTTTATTGAAAAAACAATGCTATATGTAAGAGGTAATTACTTTATTCCTGATGCACGTAAAAATTGGGTGAGACCTTCAGTATCCTTTCTTGTTGATTATATAAAAGCGCATCAAATAGAAACGATAATTACTACTGGTCCACCTCATAGCTTACATTTAATTGGTAAGCAGTTAAAAGAAAATTTGAATATTAAATGGTTGGCAGATTTTAGAGATCCATGGACTACAATTGGGTATCATAAGGCTTTAAAACTTACAGATTCTTCCAAAACAAAACATAAAGAATTAGAGCATAGTGTATTAAATAAAGCTGATGAGATTATCGTAACTAGCAATCATACTAAAAACGAATTTCAAACTAAAACAAAACAACCTATTTCGGTAATTACTAATGGTTATGATTCACATTCGGTTAGAGTAGTAGGGAAGGACGAGTTGTTTACATTATCTCATATTGGTTCTTTACTATCAGAAAGAAATCCGAAAATATTATGGGAGGCAATTTCAGAATTGATAAATGAAAATGATACCTTTTCAAAAGCATTTCGGCTGAATTTAATTGGAGTAGTGAGTGATGATGTTATTGATTCTATTAACGATTATAATCTAAATAAATATTTAAACGTAGTTGGTTATGTGAGTCATGATGAAGCCATAAAGTTTCAAATAAAATCACAATTATTATTACTTATTGAGATCGATTCAGAAGATACCAAAGCCATAATTCCAGGAAAGGTTTTTGAATATTTAATTTCTGAAACACCTATATTGGCAATTGGCCCAAAAGATTCTGACGTTGAGCAAATTATAAAATCTACCAATACAGGAACGTATTTTAATTATTTGCAGAAAGCCGAATTGAAAATTCAACTTTTAAGCTATTTTGAAGCTTTTCAGAATAAAACCTTAAAAGTAAATGCCATTGGATTACAGCCATATAGCAGAAAGGCGCTGGCAGAAAAGTTAAGTAAAATAATAAAGAAATAGTAATTTGAAAAGTGAGTTTTAGAATTTGATGTTTTATAGTTGTAATTTGTAACGCTATGGGAAAAGTATTAAACCAATCATTTAAAAATACTATAAGTACTTACTTAGGATTTGGTATTGGTGCCATAAATACACTCTTTCTTTATACTAATTTTTTGTCTGATGAATATTACGGATTAGTTGTATTCGTGCTATCTACAGCAACTATAATGATGCCTTTTATGGCTTTTGGTGTACATAATGCGATCATTAAATTTTATTCTTCCTTTAAATCTAAAAATAGCATTAATAGTTTCTTAACTCTAATGTTATTTTTGCCATTGGTGTTTATTATTCCTACTACTTTAATAGGGTTATTTGCATACGATACAATAGGAGGATTGCTTTCAAAAGAGAATGCTATAGTAGAAAATTATGTTTGGCATATTTTGGTTTTAGCCATTGCTATGGCATATTTCGAAATCTTTTTTGCTTGGTCTAAAGTGCAAATGCAAACTGTTTTCGGAAATCTAATGAAAGAGGTATTTCATAGAATTTGTACTATGATTTTGCTTTTTGCCGTTTATTTAGAATGGCTTTCAGTGGCGCAATTTATTATAGGTATTGTTGGAGTTTATGTTTTGCGAATGGTTATAATGAAGCTTTATGCCTATTCTATTCGGTTTCCTAAATTAAAATTTCAGAAAATAGAATCACTTCCTTCAATTTTAAAATATGCAGGCCTTATTATTATAGCTGGTTCTGTAGCTATGTTAATACTCGATATTGATAAATTTATGATAGGTCGTATCTTAAAGATTGAACAAGTAGCTTATTACAGTGTGGCAATTTTTATTGCTACAGTAATTGCAGTGCCTCAGCGCGCAATGCATCAGATAATGATGCCGTTAACAGCAAAATATCTTAATGATCATAATACGTCTGCTTTAGAAGATTTATACAAACGTAGTTCAATGAGTTTACTTGTAATTAGTGGGTTTATTTTCCTGTTAATTATTTTAAATATTAATCAATTATACCAAATTCTACCAGAAGAATTTACAGGAGGACTTTTTGTTGTTATTATAGTGAGTATCGCAAAGCTTTATGATAATAGTTTAGGTAATAATAATGCTATTTTATTTAATAGTGATTATTACAGAATGGTATTGTTCTTTGGTGTTTTATTAGCTATTATGGCAATTGTACTGAATGCTATTTTTATTCCTATCTATGGGATTGAAGGCTCTGCATTTGCGACCTTTTTAGCGGTTTTTATTTATAATTCTATCAAAATCATTTTTGTTAAGCAGAAGTTTAATATGCAGCCGTTTACATTATCTTCTTTGAAGATTGTGCTGATACTTATTGTATTGTCATCCGTATTTTATTTTTGGGAATTTCCGTTTCATCCGGTCGTTAATATTGGTTTAAAATCGACGTTGTTAGGACTAATATATTTTAGTTTAATATTTAAGTTCAATATTTCTCCAGATATTACAAATCAGATTAGAAAGTATTTACGCTTGAAGTAATCTGGGACTTTCTTCAATGGATTGTTATTTCGAGTCACGTTTTTTGCGTGATGTGGCAATCTGATGAAAGATTGCGGAAACAACAAACAGATTGCCACGTCCTTCGTCCTCACAATGTCGTTTTAAGATTAGTAAGAGATACTGAAACAAGTTCAGTATAAAAATGAAAAATCCCGTAAGGTGCTCTGAGGCATTCATCATACGGGATTTTTACTAACCAACCAAAAAAATCATTTATCCTCTTGATCGTCTTGAGCCAGATCGTGTAGAACTTTGGTTGCTCTTTCTACTTGTGTTAGATCTTGCCTTTGTAGACGACGATTTTCTTTTATTTTGAGTTACACTACGTTGTCTTGTGTTTTGCGACTTTGTGTTTTTATTAGTTCTAGTATTAGTAGTTCTAGGCTTTCTTACCGATGTACTTTTTCTAGTCTTCTCTTTATTAGACACAGAAGAAGGGGTTCTGGTCACATTTTTACGAGTACTTCTATTAGGACTTACAGTTCTTGTACGTTGCGTACTATTAGGAGTCGATACTCTTGTATTAGTTCGCGTTGTAGCTCTTGTACTATTATTAGTTCTTGTTGTGGCTCTCGTACCTTTATTAGTTCTCGTTGTTCTTGCAGGAGAATTTACTCTTGTGTTAGTACGTGTAGCTGTTCCTTTATCATTAACTCGTCTTGTACTCGTTCTTGTTGTTGTATTTGCTCTAGTTCCGCGTGTTGTTCTTGTTGACGTAGAATTACGTGTCGCTCTAGTACTTGCTATAGTTGCATTATTACGTTGAACACGAGTTCTAATGCTACGTTCTTTCTTGTTTCTCGGAGATTGAGAATAGATAGCTCTATTTGTTGCATTACGTCGCGCGACTTTATTATTACCTCGTCTTCCATTCATGTTATAGTATCTTACATTATTTCTGTAAGGTCTGTAATATATATGTCTAACAGGTGCATAGTATTGTCTGTAAGGGTTTACATTAATGATACATAAGTTTACCGAAGGAATAGCATAAAATCTGTGCCATGGTCTGTAAACATAGGCTCTATTGTACATGTTAATATAGCCATCACATCTGTAGTATACATTGTTTCTGTAATATACATTTAATCCACCAACTCTACTGATTCTACCAAACCCATTGTAGTTAATAAAGATGTTTCCAATTTGGTTAACACGACCATAATAATCATAATATATTGGTGTGTTTTCAATTTGAATAATAGCTCCATAACTATCATACTGTACATATGGATTGTAATTGTAGCCACTATTAAAGCTTAACGAAAAGCCAGGTGTATTAAATCCGACACTTACATCTGGACCATAATTTGACATGTAAAAATCGAACTGTCCATCTGCAAATACTGAAAACTCAATTCCGGCTTCATTAAATATGAAAGAATTACCATAACCTCTCACATAATTATTAATTGAAGCTTCTGCTTCGGATGTTGTTGTGTTGGTTGCGAATGCAGTAGTGCTTATAGCAATTAAACCTGCAAATAAAAATAGTATCCGTTTCATAGTTAAAGGGTTTTAAAATTAAACTCATTTACTATAAAACAAACAGTGTGCCAAAAAATGTAAACGATTGATAAATAGCTATTAAAGTTATTGTATAAGAAAACCCTGAAGGATCTGGGGAAACATTCAGGGTTTCTATATGCCATTAAGCTTAACTTAATAGATAAACAATTCAATCAAAATTTCAAGCTTTAATTTTCTTTTGTTTTTTCATTTTACCATTTTTTCTATAGTAATAGTAGTCGTCATCATCATCGTCCCAATCATCATCCCAATCATCGTCATTATGTTGACTATAATCAAAATGGTCTGTTGAACAACCCGCTGTGCCACAAATGCCACAAGTTTGATTTCTATGGTTTACAAAACCTCTAGTTCCGATAACGTCACCATGTCTATTGTAGATAATTTGTAAGCCACCAACTTGTTTTAACTGACCTCTTCTATAGCTCATGTAAACAGAGCCTACTCGTTTTATTTTACCTTGTCTATCATAATTAATAAACACATTACCAATACGTCTTACTCGACCCATTCTATCGTGTGTTACTAATACTCCACGATCTGGATGTCCATATGTATGTCCTGGTGCTCCATGAGTTCTGTTTGTACTACGTCTAGTTCTATTATTAGAACGTCTGTAATAATAATTGTCGTCGTCTGGTACTGTAGAAAATAAATCAGTATTAAAATCAAAGCTACCATCAGCAAAGATTAAGAATTCTACACCACGCTCTACAAACAAAATAGGTTGTGCATAACGATAGCGTGATGTAAGATCTAAATCTGTACTTTGTTTTGCAGAAACTTTTTCTGCTGCGGTTACAGTTGTTAATCCCATTAACATACCTGTAAAAAGTAAAACTATTTTTTTCATAGTTATTATATTTAGATTGTGCCTACTCATATTTAGCTTTTCGGCTTACGCTATTTGTTTAGAGAAAACCAATTAGCGTGCCACAATTATAACTTTCTGGTATATAGATTATTGAGGTTGTGAATATTTGATTTTTCATTTTAGTAACTGTTAAATTCATTATATTTAGTAAATATTTTATTAGCTATAAATTAAAATACTTGATTATCATGAAAAATTTCACTCTATTAATCCTCTTACTTTTTTTTACTATTAATAGCTTTTCTCAGAAGAAACAAAAAAATTATGACGAAGCATTTAAAATCATTGAAGTTTGGCTAGAGGCTCAAAAAGATTTCGAAAAATTACCAGGAATATCCGCAGTTATTGTCAAGGATCAAGAAATTTTATGGAGTGGTGCATTTGGAAAATCTAATATTGAAGATGATGTCGATGCTACAGCAAGTACATTATGCAGTATATGTTCAATTTCAAAATTATTTACCTCTGTAGCTATTATGAAATTATATGACGATGGAAAATTGCGTTTAGATGATGAGTTAAAGGATGTTTTGCCATGGTTTAGTTTAAAGCAGCAATATTCTGACAGTGGACCAATTACAATTCGTTCATTATTAACACATTCATCAGGTTTGCCTAGACAATCTGAAGTTGCGTACTGGTCGGCACCAGATTTTCCTTTTCCTACTTTAGACGAAATGAAAGCAGCAATGAAGAGTCAAGAAACCTTGTATCCAGCTTCGAACAATTTTCAGTATAGTAATTTGGCTTTATCGTTATTAGGTGAAGTTGTAGCTGAAATATCAGGTATGCCTTACGAAGAATATGTTACCGAGCATATTTTAGATCCTTTAAAATTAAAGGATACAAGACCAAGTATGCCTAAAGATCTTCATGGTAAAGAATTAGCAATGGGTTATTCGGCTTTAGATAGAAAGCATAATCGCGAAGAAGTACCATTATTTGATGCAAAAGGGATAACACCTGCTGCAGGATTTTCTTCTAATGTTTTAGATTTAGCAAGATTTGCCTCTTGGCAGTTTCGATTAAGAGATACAATCGCAAAAGAAATTCTAAAACCGTCAACATTAAAAAATATGCACAATGTGCATTGGACAAATCCTGATTTTGACTTAACATGGGGTTTAGGGTTTTCAGTTTATAAAGGAGATGATGGAGCAAAATGGGTTGGCCATGGAGGAAGTTGTCCAGGCTACAGAAGTACGCTTCAACTAAATTTAAAATCTAAAATGGCATATTCTGTAATGATTAATGCGGGAGGAACTAATCCTGGTAAATATTTAAGAGGTATTCATGCAATAATAGGAAAAATCGAAGTTGTTTCAAATTCAGAATCTGAATCAGAGCCAAAAGTAAATCTTAATGATTATGTAGGATATTATAGTGGACAACCTTGGGGAAGTGAAAGTTATATAGGTACTTGGAATGGAAAATTAGTGAGTTTAAGACTTCCTTCAGATAATCCAATAAAAGGTGTAACTATGTATAAACATATAGAAGGAGATACATTTAAAAGAATGAAAAAAAATGGCGAGTTAGGAGAAACCATGGTTTTTGAAAGAAACAAAGATGGAAATGTATATAGAGGAAAATCGCATCAGAATTATTCCATGAAAATGAAATAATTTCCGCAAAAATTGATTTTTAACCTAAACAGTTTTAACTTATTGAATTTTCAACAAGTGCATTTATAAACAAGTAAGATTTTTTGTTACCAACTATGGAAAATAAACAAGTTAATTGTCAGAATTGCGAACAGCCTTACGAAGAAGGTTTTCAATTTTGCCCGCATTGTGGACAAAAGACAAATGATGACCTAACCATTGGTGTGTTATTTTATAATACAATTAGTAATTATTTTTCTTTCGATGCTCGATTTTTTAAAAGTTTTTTACCACTAGTTTTTCGACCAGGATATCTCGCCAGAAGGTTTTTAGAAGGAAAACGATTATTGTATTTGCATCCTGCACAATTGTATTTGTTTATCTCAGTTATTTTCTTTTTTGTGATTTCGTTTAGTACTAGGGAATTAGTAAAAGAAGCGGATAAAATTAATGATAAGATCGTAAAATCAGATGTTATTGAAAAAGAAATGGATTCCTTGAAGCAGGCAAAGGATTCTATTCAAATAGGGAAGCTGATAGCGCCTTTAAAGAAAAATAAAGAAGCTTTAGGATTAAAAGATGAAGACTTCGCTACCGCGGATTCAATTATTAAAGCCAGTACAGTTAAACCTGAAAATCTTAAAACAGGTTGGAATTTCAATAAAGAAAGAATTGATTCACTAGTTGCGGCTGGTGCAGAGAAAGAAACGATATATAAAGAAATGGGAATGTCTGGCGATGCTAGTTATTTTGAACGTCGGTTCTTTACAAGAATGTTGAGTTTTGTGGAAGGACGTGGTGCAGGAGCTATAATTCAAGCATTTTTTGATAGTATTCCAATATCAATGTTTTTTCTATTACCATTGTTTGCACTTATTTTAAAAATCTTCTATTATAACAAAGGAAAGTATGTGCATCATTTGGTATTTAGCTTTTATTTCTTTTCATTTTTATTTACAGTATTCAGTATTTTATTTGCTGTAAATAGATTTATTTTTGATATACCAGATTGGATAGATTGGTTGATTTTTTTGTCCACATATTTCTATTTCTTCTTAGCGTTGAAACGTTTTTATGTACAGCATTGGTTTTTAACATGGATTAAAAGTGGTTTAATTACTTTTATTTTCACGTTGTTTATTATTCCAATGGCATTTATATTGTTACTGGTTTTTTCGTTTTTAGCTTAGATTATAGTTTGTCTTTGAGGTACGTTCCAGTTATTGATGCTTTATTATTGACGATTTCTTCAGGAGTACCAAAAGCAACTAATTGCCCACCATGTTTTCCGCCTTTTGGTCCTAGATCAATAATATAATCAGCACATTTTATTAAATCAATATTGTGCTCAACTACAATAATAGAATGCCCTTTAGCAATTAAGGCCTGAAACGATTTCAATAACTTTTTAATATCATGAAAATGTAACCCAGTAGTTGGTTCATCAAAAATGAATAATGCATTATTGTTTTTATTTCCTTTTCCTAAAAATGTAGCTAGCTTTATACGTTGTGCTTCACCACCAGAAAGGGTAGAAGAGGACTGACCCAAGGTAACATAACCTAAACCAACATCTTGAAGTGGTTGCAATTTGCCTTGTATTTTAGTTTGGTTGTAGGTTTTAAAGAAATCTATGGCATCATCAATCGTCATATTTAAAATATCGTGGATAGATTTACCTTCAAACGTAACTTCTAACACTTCCTTTTTAAAACGCTTTCCGTTGCATGTGTCACAGGTTAAATGCACATCTGCCATAAACTGCATTTCTATAGTGACTTCTCCTTCTCCTTTGCACGTTTCGCAACGTCCTCCATCTACATTAAAGCTAAAGTGTTTGGCTTGATAATTCCTTATTTTACTCAATTTCTGAGCAGCAAATAACGCTCTAATATCATCATATGCTTTAATATAAGTTACAGGATTAGAGCGCGATGAACGACCAATAGGATTTTGATCGACAAACTCAACATGCTGTACATTGCTGTGATTGCCTTTTATTTCGGTAAATTGACCTGCTTTATCACTAAAGCCAGTTAATTTCTTTTGTATAGCTGGAAAAAGAATCTTTTTCACTAATGTACTTTTACCACTACCCGAAACACCAGTAATAATAGTTAACATTTCTAATGGAAATGTAACATCAATATTTTGCAAGTTATTTTCGCGCGCACCAACAATATCAATGTGATATTTTGAAGTTCTACGTTTATTTGGTACTTCAATTTCTAACTGACCATTTAAGTATTTAGCAGTTAAAGAATCTGAGGTAAGAATGTCATTAAAATTTCCAACAGCCACAACTTCACCACCAAAAGTTCCTGCTTCTGGTCCAATATCAATTATGGCATCAGCAGCTTTCATAATGTCTTCATCGTGTTCAACTACAATTACCGTATTACCTAAATCTCTTAGTGATTTTAAAACTTCTATCAAACGCTCAGTATCTTTAGGATGCAAACCGATACTTGGTTCATCTAAAATATACATTGAACCAACAAGGCTACTACCTAATGATGTGGCTAAGTTTATTCGTTGACTTTCACCACCAGACAAGGTGTTAGACCTTCTGTTGATGGTTAAATAATTTAATCCAACATTAGACAAAAACGCTAAACGTGTGTTTATCTCGGTGAGCAATCGCTTGGCTATTTTTGCATCGTATTCATTTAATTTTAACCCTTTAAAAAATGAGGCTAATTCATCTAATGGTAAATCGACTAAATCCGTAATAGTGGCATCACCAACTTTAACGTAATTAGCTTCTTCTCTTAAACGTTTTCCTTTACAAACATTACATTTAGTTTTACCGCGATAACGTGATAACATAACTCGATTCTGAATTTTATATGCTTTAGATTCGAGCTCAGAAAAGAAACTAGCTAAACCTTCAAAATGTTCATTGCCTTTCCATATTAATGCTTTGTGTTTATCCGTTAATTGAAAATAAGGCTTATGAATTGGGAAATCGAATTTATGGGAATTGTTTACTAATTGATCTCTGTACCAGCTCATGCTTTCTCCACGCCAAGGAAAAATGGCATTTTCAAATACTGATAAAGCAGTATTCGGAATCACTAATTCATCATCAATGCCGATAACATCACCATAACCTTCACATTTTGGGCAAGCTCCATAAGGATTATTGAAGCTGAATAGGTGTGCATTTGGCTCTAGAAAAGACATGCCGTCTATTTCAAACTTATTATTAAAAAGTGTTTGTTTCTTGTCTGAAAGTGATTCGATGATACATGAGCCTATTCCTTCAAAAAACGCAGTCTCAATGGCATCTGCTAATCGATTAAGAAAATCTTCATCATCTTTATATACAATTCTATCAACAACTAAAAATAGATTTTTATCAGATTTAATATCTTGTTTTAAAGCTTCATCAATTCTAACAACGTCGTCTTTTACTTTTATACGAGCATATCCTTGTTGTTGAAGTGTTTGTAGTTTATTTTTAATAGTTCTACCTTCTTCAAGCTTAATAGGAGATAGTAATAATAGTTTGGTGTTTTCTTCGAATTCTGAAATGTATTCGATAACATCCTTTGTTGTATGCTTCTTCACTAATTCTCCAGAAATAGGAGAGTAGGTTTTACCAATACGCGCAAACAATAGTTTTAAATAATCATAGATTTCAGTTGTTGTGCCAACTGTGGAACGCGGATTTGTAGAATTCACTTTTTGTTCAATAGCAATGGCAGGCGCAATCCCTTTTATGTAATCTACTTTAGGTTTGTTAAGTCGACCTAAAAACTGTCTGGCATAACTCGAAAGGCTTTCTACATAACGTCTTTGTCCTTCTGCATATAGTGTATCGAAAGCTAAACTAGACTTGCCAGAACCAGATAAACCTGTAATAACAACTAACTTATTTCTAGGAATTACAACATCTATATTTTTAAGATTATGCAATTTAGCACCTTTAATGATGATATTTTCCTTCGGGTTAACGTCTAAAACAGTAGTATTCATAGGATTTTAACAAGTATAATTTTGCAAAGATACTATATCTAAATCATCTATTAAAGGAACATTTTATCCGATAAAATGTTAAATTTTACTAATAAACCTTGTTTTTTCGGAATGATTGTTGTTATATTGTGATACATAATCATTTAAAAAACATCTGCGTATAGCATAATATTACTTTAAGAAAACAGCTAAAACCCCAAGCTTAGAAGGCAATTTCTAGGTATTAAAGTAATTATTATGAAAAAAGGACTTATCCAAGACGCAGAGTTGGTTAGCAACTACATTAAAGGAGACGAAAATTCACTTTCGTTATTAATTCAAAGACACAAACAGAAAATTTATAGTTTTATCTATTCTAAAGTTTATGATAGAGATATCACTGAAGATGTATTTCAAGATACGTTTATTAAGGTGATTAGAACATTAAAGTTGGGTAAATACAATGAAGAAGGTAAATTTTTACCTTGGGTAATGCGTATTGCTCATAATTTGGTGATTGATCATTTTAGAAAAAATAGCAGAATGCCTAAATTTGATAATACTGGTGAGTTTAGTATTTTTTCTGTGCTAAGCGATTCTAGCTTAAATGCTGAAAAAACAATTATCAAAAATCAGGTAGAATCTGATGTAAGACGTATTATAGAAGAGTTACCAGCAGATCAAAAACAAGTATTAATGATGCGTATGTACCAAGATATGAGTTTTAAAGAAATCTCTGAACGTACAGGCGTAAGTATTAATACAGCATTGGGAAGAATGCGATATGCACTCATCAATATGCGTAAGGTAATAGATCAAAATAATATCGTTTTAACTAATTAATGCAATAAAATGTTTTGAGTAGCGTTTTAGTCATATAATAAAACATAAATTATTAATATGGCGAAAATTTACTCTGAGACTACCCCAAAAAATGTTAACCTAAAACCTAAAGATGAAACCATAAGTTTCCTCTTAAATTATTCAAAGGCTTTAAGTGTTATAAATTATAATAAGTTGAAGTTTGAAGCACTTCTAAATTAATTTGAAGAAAAATCCTGATTCGTAAGCATCAGGATTTTTTTGTTTATCACTTCAGTAATAATTCTTCGTAATTATGTGTTGTAAGGTATTCTTGTTTTAATTTTTTTAAATAATGAATAATTTTTTTTCGCTTAGGGTGTTTATCTAATAGACAGTTTTTAACGTTTTCATCGTAAACCGTAAGAACGATGTACCAATGTCCTTTTCTGCTGGAATAATTGTCTTCAAACATGGTTACACCTGTTTTTTCTTGTAATACTAAATCAAAGACGGCTAAACCTAAGTTTAAATTTTCATCTTCCTTTCCTATTTCTTTATAAGATAAATAGAAATTATGTCCGCTAAGTTCAAATGGTGTATTGAGACCAACATCCTTGTGATTTAATTTGAACTTTTTATTGATGTAATGATAAAATTCGTCTGCATTTTTTGGGTCTTTAAATATAAATGAAGTCTCTTTTGGTAGTTTTCGTTGAAACTTTTTCGCTTTCATTACTTTATAATCTTGATTCTTAAACTTAGGAGCGATTTTTATGGGAATGCAAGAAGTAAAGAAAATTACAAGAAGAATTATTAAGGAATTTTTCATTGGTTGATGTTTTCAATAAAGTCATCAAGAATTGTACCAATGCGCTATCTACTTCTTGTTTTTGTAATAGTCATCTAGTACTGATTTTCTACCAATAGTTTTTGTGATTATATCCTTTTCTAAATCCCAACCTCGAGCAGGTGAATATTGTCTGCCATACCAAATAATTTGAAGATGTAAATCATTCCAAAGCTCTTCCGGAAATAAACGTTTGGCGTCTTTTTCTGTTTGGACTACGTTTTTACCATTAGTTAAATTCCAACGATACATTAATCGATGAATATGCGTATCTACAGGAAATGCTGGAACACCAAAAGCTTGTGATAATACTACTGCAGCCGTTTTATGTCCCACAGCAGGTAACTCTTCTAAGTCCTCATAAGTTTGTGGTACTTTACCGTTATGCTTATCAATTAAAATATGAGATAAACCATGTATGCCTTTACTTTTCATTGGAGATAAGCCAACAGGTTTTATAATTTCCCTTATTTCTTCGACACTCAGTTTAATCATATCATATGGATTATCTGCGCGTTCAAAAAGTAAAGGAGTAATTTGATTAACGCGTACATCTGTACTTTGCGCAGACATAAGTACTGCAATTAATAAAGTATATGGATTTTTATGGTCTAACGGAATCGGAATTTCTGTGTACAGTTGATTCAGTGTATTTATTACAAAATTTACCTTTTCTTGTTTAGTCATGTTGTATTTTTACAGAATAGTGTTTGTTCGAAAATAGACGAATTTTATAAAATGAATTATTTTTGAAGGGATTTGATTTTATTTTTATGATGTGATGCCTTTGCATCAGATAATTAAAAATAATGATAAATATCGCAAAAAGAAACATTTTTAATTTTGCTATATTTCCGAACAAATACAATAAACAAATTTAAGGAATATGACGCATTTAAAAATAGGAGATAAAGCACCAGATTTTTCAGCAAAAGATGAACAAGGAAATACAGTCTCTTTAGCAGATTATAAAGGTAAAAAACTAGTAGTATTCTTTTATCCTAAGGCAAGTACACCAGGTTGCACAGCAGAAGCTTGTAATTTAAATGATAATATTGAACGATTTAAAGCTAATAATTATGAAATATTAGGTGTGAGTGCTGATAGTGCTAAAAGACAATCTAATTTTAAAAATAAATACGGTTTTCAGTATCCTTTATTAGCTGATGAAGATAAATCGGTAATTAATTCATTTGGAGTTTGGGGGTCAAAGAAATTTATGGGTAGAGTATATGATGGTATTCATAGAATTACCTTTGTTATAGACGAAAATGGACTAATTGAAGATGTAATTACTAAAGTTAAGACTAAAGCACATACCGAACAGATATTAAGTGAATGATTTTTAATATTTTAGAAATTTAATTATCATGCATTACTTCTTCAGATTCGCAACCAAACAAGCTTTTTTGTTTAATTAATTTAGCAACACCCTCTGGTATCATTTTTTCCCAACCATTCTCATTATTCATAATCATTTTTAGAACAGTTCTTGAGAATACAGTTAGGTTAGAAACATCAAAATCTGTAATATCTACAACTTTACCATTGTACTTAAAGAATTTAAATAATTCTTTCATTCGTGGATGCACTTTAAGATTTTCACTTGTTGTTATGCTTCCATCTTTGTTCTTCATTGGGTAAAGATAAACACGCAAGTCTTTATAGAATAATTTTCCAAAGGCTTCTAGAATTCCACCACTTAAATGACGGTAATACTTTTCATCAAAAATATCTACAAGATTATTAACTCCCATAGCTAATCCCATACGAGCTTTAGAGTATTGAGAGAAATATTCTACTAATTTATAATATTCTTGGAAGTTAGAAATAAGAACTGTTTGACCTAGCGAACATAGCAGTTTAGCACGATCCATAAAATCTTGCTCATCAATTTCTCCTTCTGCTCTTAAGTTAGACAGTGTGATTTCAAAAATAACTTGAGTCTTTTCCTTCTCAACTTTATTTTCTTTAATGAACATTTCGTAAGATTTCTCTAACATGTCCATATTCACTTTAGTAACAGGTCTAAAACTACCTCTAAGTGTTAATATGTTCTTTTTATAAAGTACACGAGCTGGTAAAACGTTATTGCCATCTGGAGCAAACATTACGGCATCTGTCATTCCATTTTTAACCAGTTGCAAACTCATTAATCGATTATCAACATCTTTAAATACAGGACCAGAGAAATTAATAGTATCTATTTCTAATTGATCTTGATCTAAGTGATCGTATAAATAACGTAGTAATTTGCGTGGTTCATTGTATTTGTAAAAAGCACCATAGATTAAGTTAGTTCCTAACTTACCTAAAGTTTCTTGTTGTAATCGCGCATCAGTTTCCTTAAAACGAATATGAATAACAATATCGTTGTAATCTTGGTCTGGTGCAACCTGATATTTAATACCAACCCAACCATGACCCTTGAATTTTTTAGCAAAATCTATTGTTGTAACGGTATTAGCATAAGAGAAAAATATTTTATTAGGGTGTTTGTCTCTAGTAATACGCTCTTCCATTAAACCAACTTCGTGGTTTAGCATTTTTCTAAGTCTCGCTTCAGTTACATAACGTTTATCATCTTCAATACCATATATAGAGTCGCTAAAGTCTTTATCGTATGCAGACATAGCTTTCGCGATAGTCCCAGAAGCTCCACCAGCTCTAAAAAATTGACGCACAGTTTCTTGTCCTGCACCAATTTCTGCAAAGGTTCCATAGATATCGGCATTTAGGTTAATGCGTAAAGCTTTGTCTTTAAGAGACGGGATATTTTCTATATCTGCATCACCTGTATACGTTATTTCCTTCATAGAATCTGGGTTTACATCTTTTTCGCAAAGGTATTAATTTACTATTGCAAACAAAAAAATAAGTTTATTTTTGTTTCAAACTAAAAAGAATTGAAAATTACGTTTTTAGGAACAGGTACATCACAAGGAATTCCTATAATTGGAAGCGATCATCCAGTATGTTTAAGTGATAATCCTAAAGATAAAAGATTGCGTGTTTCCATTCTTGTAGAATGGGATGATTATACATTTGTCGTTGATTGTGGTCCAGATTTTAGGCAACAAATGCTTAGAGCGAATGTCACTAAAATTGATGGTATTATTTTTACGCACGAGCATGCAGACCATACCATGGGATTAGATGATATTAGACCATTTTTTTTTAGACAAGGAGATATTCCATTATTTGCGCACAAGCGTGTTTTTAAAGCTTTAGAGAAACGTTTTGACTACATTTTTACAACTAAAGTAAAATATCCTGGAGTGCCAAGTGTTATTAAGACTGAAATAAAAAACACGCCTTTTAAAGTTGGAAATATTGATGTCATTCCTATTGATGGACTACATTATAAATTGCAAGTGTTTGGGTTTAGATTTAGAGATTTCGCTTATCTCACTGATATGAAAACTATTAAAGGTAAAGAAGTCGAAAAGTTAAAAGGACTCGATGTTTTAGTGGTTAATGCATTACGAGAAAAACCGCATATATCGCACTTTAATTTAGAAGAAGCTTTAGAGTTTATAAACCGTGTAAATCCAAAACGAGCTTATTTAACTCATGTAAGTCATTTACTTGGATTTCATGACGAAGTACAACAAATATTACCTGATAACGTTTTTCTAGCATACGATAACTTACAAATTACCATATAGATATGAAGAGTAGAATTTTTATGTATTTATTTATTTTTTCAGTATTGTTAATTATTTTTCAATACGTGAATTCTAAAAGTATTATTGATAAGTACGAAAAAGATATAAAAACTTTTAAATCAAAACTAGTTGAGAATGAGAAAGCTATTACAGATTTAGAAGATCAAAATTTTGAACTCAACCATTTTAATATTGACAGAAATGAAGATGCCTTAACTTATTTTGAAGCTCAAGGCTATAATACAGAAGAGTTGATACCAGCCATTATAGATGGATTATATGCTATGAATAATTACGAAGGTGACGATCATCCTATGGTGCCATATGTGTCTATGACAGAGTCTAAACTGTTGATTAATAAAATTAGAGTGATGAATCACAAATGGATCGCAGCTAATTTTACCGATGGGGAATTTTGGGGAGAAATCTTCTTAACGTATAGCATTGATGAAAACAATGATCTTAAGTATAAATTAGTTGAATATTTTCTGTATCCTAAAGTCGCTGGTTAAATATACTTTTCTAACCAATTTTTAAAATCATAAAAATTTTGTGGAGCTACTCCATGTCCAACAGGATATTCTGAATATACATGGTTAATCTCTAGTGCTTTTAAAAATACAGGGTTTTTCCTAGCCCAATCCACAGGAATAACCTGATCTACAGAACCATGAGAACAAAAGAAATTAAGGTGTGACACATCAGACTCTTTAATCTGTTCTGGCAATATGTCTTCATTAATATAGCCACTTAATGCGACAATATTTTTCACTTTTTTAGGGTAGGTTAGTGCAACAGCATAACTAAGTATTGTACCTTGACTAAAACCTAATAGCGTAACATTATCTGGGTTTACAGGATATTTGTTACAAGCATAATCGATAAACTCTGATATTAAATCTACAGATTGTTTAGCTTGTTCATTATCACTCCATTTTCCTTTATCTGCATCAAAATTAATGGCATACCAAGCATTACCATAAGGTTGCATACCATAGGGAGCTCTTATTGAAATAATGAATAATTCTTCTGGCAATTCTGAAGCAAATGAAAATAAATCATTTTCATCACTACCATAGCCATGGCACATAATTAACAATGGTACGTTCTCTTTTAAAGACGATGGTCTTGTAATGTAGTGTAACTTAGACATGCTTATTGTCCTAAAGATTTAAATAAGTCTTGGAAGAAATCCCCAAGAATTGGAATTTTGTTTGCGCTTCCCGTAATCGCTCCGAATATACCGTATAGAAATAAAACAGAAAAGAATATCCAAAACGACATACTTACCATCATGCTATCTAAACTACTTACAATATAACCAATTGCGATGTAAAGTAATCCCAGACCTAAAGCTTGTCTGACATGAAACGAAGTAAACGAATTTCGTTTTTCTTGATTCATAAAAAAAGCAATCAAAGTTCCAATGAGTGTAAGGTATGCGACTAGCGCTAACGTCTTTCCTTCATTAATTGTATTTTTATTCATTATTTTAAAACTATTTTATTATTAGCAATTATTCCGTAAGTTTCACCTTTCATAGTCATTCCTAAAAATGCACTATTCTTTGATCGTGAAGTGATATGAGATTTACTGAACTCGTAACTTGTATCTGGATTAAATAAACTTAAATCAACTTTCTCACCTTCATTTATTGTAGATTCTGATAATCCAAATCTAGATTTTCCTTGTGTTAATATGCTTATCGATTTCTTAGTGGTAAACAGTGTTTGGAGTGCTCCAAAAGCAGATTCTAAACCAATAGTTCCGTATTTAGCAAAGTCGAATTCTATTTTCTTATCCTCTATATCAATTGGGTTGTGGTCAGTAGTTACCATGTCAATGGTTCCATCCTTTAATCCTTCGATTAAGGCATTGCAATCGTTTTGTGTTCTTAAAGGAGGAAGTACTTTGAAGTTTGTATCAAACTCCTGCAAAACATCATCTGTAAATACTAAATTATGAATGGCAACACTACAAGTTACGTTCAATTTCTTTGCTTTAGCCGCTCTAATTAATTCCACCGATTTTGCAGTAGAAATTGTTGGTATATGTAGTTTGCCTTCGGTATATTCTAATAAAAACAAATCCCTTGCAACCTGTAATTCTTCTGCCAAAGCCGGATTTCCTTTTAGTCCAAGTTTTGTGCTATTAATATGTTCGTTAACAACACCAACTCCAGATATTTTAGATTCTTGAGGAAAAGAAATCACTAAGCCATCAAAATTACTTGCATATTGTAAAGCAATTTTCATGAGGTTAGGATTAGATATTGGTTTTTGATAATCGTAAAAAGCAACCGCTCCTGCATTAGTCATATCGTACAATTCCGCCAAATCTATTCCATTGCTTCCTTGTGTTAGTGCTCCAATAGGGTAAAGACTAACAGCATTATTGTTAGCTTTAGATATCACAAAAGTGATATCTGCATAGCTATCAATTACCGGGTTAGAATTTGCATTAAGTGCTACAGCTGTAAACCCAGAGTACGCAGCAGTTTTTAAACCATTGCTGATAGTTTCTCGTTCTTCGTATCCAGGCTCACCAAAAGACACACTGCTATCAAACCAGCCTTGAGAAACATGCAAGTTATTTAGTTTAATTTCTTGGTAATTATTAGGATTAGAAATGCGTTTAGAAATCTTAGAGATATGTCCTTTTTCAATTAAAATATCAACCGTTTCATTGTGAAAATCACTTTTAGAATCAACTATGGTTGCAGATTTTATGAGTGCGTTCATTTAAGATATTTTAGTAGTAGTATCTCTATAATTAAAAATACTAGTGCAAAAATAACAAACCATTTCCATAGCGCATTAACATTTGTGTTACTTTTTATAGTATTAATGGTTGTTGCTAAGCTTGTATCTATTGTAGCGTTTTCTAATTGGTTTAAGTCGTAATAGCTGAGTACACTTTCACTTCTATTATAATTAAAGCTTAAATTCTGTAGAACAAGATCTCTGTTTTTTACGTTAAATATTCCGGCAGAATTAGGGAAATCGTCTGTTTCAATAACCACAGATTTACTAAATGTTTTTTGCAACGGAATTACAGAATTTTCTTTTGAAGCTAAAGTTAAGATGTCATCTTGACCTAAGATGGTATTTACTGCGATAGAATTTTGTTCTCCTACAGTATAATATAGCTTGGAAAGCTTTAAACTCTGAAGCCCTAAATTATACAAAACAGGAACTATAAGTTGAGAGTTTTTAAAGTTAGAATTGTCTTTATTTAAAGCTGAAGAAAACACAAATATATTGGAACTACCGACTAAAAAAGGAGAACCATCTTCATAATTTAAAACGCTGTTCGAGTTTGAAGAAAAACGATAAGACATATCTACTTTTGGATACTGAAAATTAGTCACTTTAGAATAAAAAGCATTCGATAAAAGTGGATGGTCGTAGTTTATATTAGTAATGCGTTTGTTTTCATTATTTTTAACCCTGTAAGAAGTAATATTCAATTGTGTAAATAATTGATTATAAGAATTTAAATCAATATTACCTGAAGGAATACTTAACACACCTCCTCCGTCGCTCTTAAAAGCAATAAGTGCTGATTTTAACGCGTCAGAAATATTATCAAGTTCATTTAAAACAATTAAATTCTGGTCTGGAATTAAGTTAAAATTCAAAGCATCTAATTTGAAGCTATTAAAGTCAAATTCATCGTCAGAATATATTCGTTTCAAAAACGAATCATTAGCATTTCCATTAATGGCTAATACTTTAATTTTTGGTTTCGAGTTAATGTTAAAATAGAAGGTATTGTCGTATTGTAAACTGGCATCGTCAACAACAAGTTTGCCGTTAAAACTAGAATTACTAGGAATAGTGAAAGTTGTTTCCTGATTGTCATCAATAGAAATTGCACTCTTGGCTATTAAAGCATCAACATTAAATAAAGAAACTGAGACATTGTCTATAGGTTGAGATTGATTAGAGATTAAAACATTAATATCTAAAGTTTCTGCTGTAGTATTTGAAACATATATACTGTCAATACTAGTATTAGTTGCTAAATTGGATTTGGGTTGAACTAGCCTTAATTGTACAGTACTATCAGCTTCAAAATTTAATAAATCTCCCTTTTGTTGAAAATCAGAAACCAAAACTAAATTTTTTGTTGCTACTTTGTTTTTAGAAAACATCTGCGTGCCTTTTAAATAAACAGCTTCGTAATTGAGTTGAGCAGGTGAGTAGAATAACTGAATTAAATCATTTTTTATAGCCTTGACTGTTGTGTTTTTAAAGGTATTATCGTTTGTAAAAAGACTAAAAGATTCGTCTTCTGGAAGCGTATTAATAATATCTTGAATAGCTTCATTTAGCAATGTGCCATTACTTCCTTTTGCTTGCATGCTAAAAGAATTGTCTAAATAAATTACGGTTTCTTGAGCTTCGTTAAAATCTGTGGTATTTGGAATAAAAGGCTGTGAAAAAGCGATTATAACAGAAGCTAGCAGTAACATTCTGGTCAATAACGTCAACCACTTTTTTAACTGCGAACTTTTTCTAGTTTGTAGCTTAACAGACTTAAGAAATTTTACGTTGGTAAACTGAACTTTCTGAAAACGACGTAGTTGAAATAAATGAATAAGAATAGGGATGACCAGTAAAAATAGTGCGTAAAGTAATTCTGGGTGTTTAAACTGCATTCCTGTTCTGTCGCTTTATAAAATCAAATATAGAAAATGCAGAACGATAACTACATTTTGCTTTTGAGAAATTTAACAGAAAAAGAAATAATCAATCATTGATTGCATGTTTTGAGTTTCAAAATATTGTGTAATCTCAGTTTGTGCATCTTCATTAGCAACAGTTACTATACTCTGAGGTTTATTGAGTTCTGCTAGGTAATCGAAATTAAAAAGTTCTTGCTCATAGATGTGCTTTCCTATTTTCTTGGGGTTATCGCATATCCAATGAAAAGGTATTTGATGTTTTAGAAGAAGTTTAGCTAAAGTCTTTCCTTTGGCACCAGCTCCCCAAATTGCTAAAGGTCTAGAGGCATCATAATTTAATTCTAAGAAATAATGCACTTTAAGGTCGAGAAAAGAATTCTCGGCATAATGCTCGTGAGTTCTAGACGATCGTGTACTATAATCGCGCCAATACAGTAATACGTCATCACAAGGAATACAAGTATAACTGGCTTTATAAAACCGAAATGCTAAATCGTAATCTTCAGGATAACGGTTAGGACTAAAACCTTTGCAAGCCACAAAATCATCTCGATGCAGCATCCAACAAGGTGAAGGAATGACACATTCTTTATAGATTTCAGAATAGTTAGTTCCGGTTTTGGTTAATTTATTGAGCCAACGTTCATAACGTGCAAAACCATCACTAAGACCATCAGCCCTAAAGTATTTTACTTGACCAATTGCAAGATGTTTTTTACCATGCTTTTTAAGCTCATCGAGCATCACTTCAAGTCGATTAGAAGTCATAATGTCGTCACTATCCATTCGTGTTAAATATCGACCATTACTATAACTAAAGGCGGTTTGTAACGCAGAAATAATTCCTGAGCCATTATTCTTGTAAAGCTGTATTCGAGCATCTTCTTCCGCAAAATTCTTTACAATTTCAAACGATAAATCATCCGAACCGTCATCTATGAAAATAGCCTCCCAATTTTGATATGTTTGATTAACAATTGAATCAACACATTCAGAAATAAAAGCTTCTGTATTCTTAAATGGAACTAATATGCTTATTAAGGGTTTTGTCATTGTGCGAATTTAACAAAACCTTTAGGTTTATAATAGTAACAGATTGTAGATTTGTGCGTCTATTGAATAACCTTTGGTTAAAAACTAGAGACTATTTATAGTAATAACATAACAATTTCGAATTATAATTCGGATTTTAAATCTCGATTATCGAGAAAAAATTAAAAATTTAAACATGAAGAATTTTATTGCCATTCTTGGCTTGAGTGTAATTTTGGTAAGTTGTGGTTCAGCTAAACCAACAGTAGATGATTTAGCGGTTAGTAATCCTATTGAGACTGCCTTAGATTTAACAGCAGTAGTAGATGATATGGTGCCAGTAACTATTAATCCAGGTCGTTTTACAACAGAAACTGTAACTTATAGATTGCCAAGAGTAGTGCAAGGAACATATGCTGTTAGTGATTTCGGCAAGTACATTGCTGATTTTAAAGCACTAGATTATGATGGAAACGAATTAATTGTTTCAAAGACAGATGATAATACTTGGACAATTGCTGATGCTACTAAATTAGATAAACTTCAGTATTATGTTAACGATACTTTCGATATAGAAACGCATGGAGGCATTGGTGGTGAACAACCATTTTCACCTTCTGGAACAAATATTGAAGACGATAACTACGTATTAAATCTTCATGGTTTTATCGGTTATTTCGATGCTTTAAAGAATAATCAATATGCTTTAGATATTACTGCGCCAGCTACATTTGTAAGAACATCTGCTTTAGAAAATAAAGGGATGAAATCAAGTAGTGATGGTAAGTCTATTACGAGCAGTTATTTTGCACCACGTTATTTTGATATTACAGATAACCCAATGATGTATGGGAATTTGGATGTAGAAGAATTTATGGTTGGTGACATTAAAATTGTTTTAAGCTTGTATTCTCCTACTAAAAAGCATTCTGCAGCAAGTCTAAAAGAGACGATTTTTAAAATGATGGAGGCTCAAAAAAAATATTTAGGTGATGTAAATACGACTCCACGTTACGATATTTATTTATACTTATCTAAAGACGATGAAACTTCTCCAAAAGGATTTGGAGCCTTAGAACATCATACATCTACTGTTGCCGTTTTTAGTGAAAATAGTAGTCTTGAAGCTCTTAAAGCATCTTTAATAGATGTAGTATCTCATGAGTTTTTTCATATTGTAACTCCATTATCTGTGCATTCTGAAGATGTTCATTATTTTGATTATAACGAACCAACATTCTCTAAGCACCTTTGGATGTACGAAGGTGTAACAGAATACTTTGCACAGCATTTTCAAGTATATGAAGGTTTAGTAGATAATGCGACGTTTTATAATACAACGATGTCTAAAATAAATACATCTATGCATTTAGATGATGCTATGAGTTTCACAATTATGAGTGAGAACGTTTTGGATAAGCCATACGCTGATAACTATTATAATGTGTACATGAAAGGTGCGCTAATAGGTATGTGTATTGATATTTTAATGCGCAAAGAAAGTGATGGAAACAGAAGTATGTTGTCTTTAATGAAAGAACTGTCTGGTAAATATGGTAAAAACAAACCTTTTGAAGATGATAAACTAATTGCTGAAATTACAGCAATGACCTATCCAAGTGTTGGTGAATTTTTAACAACACATGTTGAAGGTGATATTCCGATTAATTATAATGATTTTTTTAAAATGGTTGGTTTAACTAAAGGTGAAACACAAGTAGAAACCAATTACATTTTTGCTGGTGGACAAAATATCATTTTTGATGGTGACCAAGAAAAAGGAATCATTTTCTTTTCGTCAATGGTCGAAAAGAATTCGTTTTGGGCTTCTCAAGGAGCTAAAGCAGGTGATGTAATTAAGAAAGTAAATGGATCTGAATTAACCTTAGCTAATGCTCAGCAAGTTGTTGGTGGTATGTTCGGATGGCAAGAAGGTCAGGAAATTACTATGGATTTAGAACGAAATGGTGAGCCAGTTGCAATTAAAGCGACATTAACAAAGGCTTTTGCATCAGACGAGTCATTAGTTGAAGATGAAAATGCTACAGATGCACAAAAAGCATTGAGAGCAGCTTGGTTAAAAGGCTAATCTATTTTTTAGAATAAAATTTAAAGGCTTCCGTTTTGGAAGCCTTTTTTTATTAATACTTAGCAGACTTCCCTTTAGGAAGTGAATTCTCAATAAATCCCCTTAAATCATCATTTGCTTTAATAAGGTCTTCGTTACGTAAGTACATCATGTGTCCACTTCGATATCCTTTAAAAGAAAAGCGATCTTTCATTTTACCACTTGGGTCAATTTGCCATTGGGAATATTTTGCAGAAAAATATGTTGTAGCTCCATCGTAATAACCAGATTGTGTCATTACTTTTAAATAGGGATTTTGTGCCATAGCTTGCCTCAAATTTTCTCTTGTATTGTCATTAGTTCTATCCCAATCACCAACATTACCAAAAACATTGTATTTAACGTCGGTTTTAAGACCTAATTCATTCTGAATATAATAGTTTATAGCTGGAGTAAAAGAATGTAACCAAGAGCTTAATTCTGCACTGTAATCTGGACTTGTACCAGTTTCTACTTTATCAATCCCAATATATCTAGAATCTAAACGACCAATGGTTTCACCAGTTGTATTACGTAACAATTCCTTCCAGAAGAAACGGTTGGGTACATCTAAATTTTGTTGTAAAATTACGTTTTCAGACAAACCAGAATAGTAACTTATTTGCTTAGCAATGACATTTTTTTCGGCATCAGTTATAAATCCACCTTTAGCAATAGCTGGCATTAATTTGTTAACTGCAAAATGTTCTGCTTCTGGGAGAATTTCTAAAAGGTCTTTCTTTTGTAAAGCATCTGGTAATATTTTATGATACCAAGCTGCTGCTGTGTAGTATGGCAAATTTAAACTCGATGACAAAGGACCACCAACACGCAATACTTTATAATCTGCTGGAGATACCATAATAACACCATTTAGGTACATCCATTGTCTATTTTGAAGTTCTAAAGACAGACCCATTACTCGTGTGCCTCCATAACTTTCTCCTATAATATATTTTGGAGATTCCCAACGATTATGACGTGTGGTAAAGGTATTCATCCAACCTGCCAAGTATTTAATATCTGCGTTGACTCCAAAAAAGAGTTTGTCCTCTGGCATTTTACCTTCTTTGTCTGCTACCTTACGAGAATAGCCTGTATTAACCGGATTTATAAATACAATATCCGCCACATCTAAAATAGAATTAGGGTTGTCCTTTACTCCATAAGGTTGTACTGGATAACCTTCATCATCAATCTTTAAAATCTTTGGTCCTGTATAGGCAATATGCATCCACACAGAAGCTGAACCAGGTCCACCATTAAACGAATAGATAATAGGTCTTTTAGTGCCTTTATTAGTATTGGTGCGTTTATAGTATGTGTAATATAAAGATGCTACAACATTACCTTCGTCGTTCCAGACGGGTTGAAACCCAGTTTCTGCTTTGTAATTTACTTGCTGTCCCTTTATGGTTACAGAATTAGAAGTAACATAAGTTGTATCTACAGGAATTTTTAAATCCTGCGAAAAACTTAGTGCAAAGCAAAGTAGTAGTATGAGTGTGAAACGAAATTTCATGTTAGAGGGTTTTATTTGAAAAGTTTAAAGATAGCGAATGCGATTCTAAATTTAGAATCCTTCAAAAACACCAAGCCCAAATAGTGCAAAATCGTATTTTACGGGATCTGTTGAGTCTAGATTACGTAAGGCATTGTCGAGTTCTGCTAAAGCTTTACCATCATTCTGTTTTCGATTAAGTAATCCTAATTTACGTGCTACGTTACCAGAATGCACATCTAAAGGGCAACTCAATTGCGAGGGAGAAAGCGATTCCCAAATACCAAAATCTACACCATTGTTATCATTACGTACCATCCAACGCAGAAACATATTAATACGCTTTGCTGCCGAATTTTTAAGCGGATCACTCACATGTTTTTTACTGCGTTCTAAATGAGGCATCTCAAAAAAGATAGATTTAAACTGATGAATACTCTGTTGCAATGAGTCTTCCTCAGCATGTTTAGCAAAAACTGCTTCTAAACCATCATGCTTTTTGTAAATGTGTTGCAAACTTTTTACAAACTGCATTAAATCTTTGCTATTAAACGTACGATGTACAAAACCCTCAAAACGGTCTAAGTCTGTATCTTGGTGCTGCATTATAAACTCAAAAGGGGAATGGTCTAACAACTCCATCATCTTATTTGCATTGTTAATTATGCTTTTACGATTTCCCCAAGCAATGGTTGCCGTTAAGAAGGCAGAAATCTCTATATCTTCCTTTTTAGAGAATTGATGCGGTATTTGTATCGGATCGCTCTCAATAAATTTTGGGTTGTTGTAAAGTGCGACTTTAGTGTCTAAAAATTCTTTGAGTTCTGCTTTTTTGAGTTTCAATTTTGGTGATTTAGTGATACACAAAAATAAGTGAACTTTCAGAGAAAAATACGTAGTTCTACGTATTGAAAATCTGAGTCAAAAAAACTAACTTCGCCTAACGTCTGATATAAGTCATTAAAACGGACTCATATCACCAAGTTGGCATTCATTGCGGAACGCACTCTGAACCTGAAAATTAATTCTATGAAACGCATTTTAATTCTAACATCAATAATAATATTTACTTCTTGTACATCACCAACAGAAATGCAACAAAATGAATTTATAAAAGACTATGTTGAACGATTAGAAAATTCCCGAAAGTATTTGATTCTTGTTGCAGAAGAAATGCCAGAAGATAAATATGAATTTAAAGCATCACCAGAGTCAATGAGTTTTGCAGAAAATTTAATGCATATTTCTTGGGCTATGGATTGGCATTGTCAAACATTATTAGGTGGACGTCAAGCAAGAGATTGGAATACAGACACAGAACTTAAAGTTGACAATAAATCTAAAAAGGAGATGATTGCCACAATTGACAAAACATTTAACGAAACGATAAAATTAATATCTGAATTTGATACTACTAAATTTAATGATAGATTAGATTATTTAGGTTTGAATAGAACGAAGCGACAAATATTCTTGTTACTTGCTGACCATATAACACATCACAGAGGACAGATGCTTGTTTATATGCGACTGAATGGACAAAAGCCACCAAGATATGTTTTGTATCAATAATCCAAACGGAATTGAATTTTAGAACGTGGAATGAATTACTCAGTCGAATTCTGGAATAAAAAAATCGGAAAAACAACGAAATGGCAACAAAGTACTGTGGTAAAAAACAAGTAAAAATTGATTAATTTTTCACTAAAGTACTTCTATAAGAATCGTCATAAATTAGTCCTGATTTTGCAATAG
>Ga0209121_10000228_pt1 | contig 59471 bp, 56 predicted proteins | sample Cruoilmetagenom3_FD_187292 | JGI IMG/M metagenome (GOLD analysis project Ga0209121, IMG submission 187292) | Oil polluted marine microbial communities from Coal Oil Point, Santa Barbara, California, USA - Sample 3 (SPAdes) (version 2) | ecosystem: Environmental > Aquatic > Marine > Oil seeps ...
TATGGTTAAGAGAAATTTATTTTCATCTGAAAAAGGATATACTTTGGCGTTTGCTCTTGGCGTTATCCTCATTTTAATGATTCTTGGGGCAATGTTTACTACCGTAATTTACAATGAAATGCTCCAGTTCTCGAGACACAAAGAAGTTACTCAGGCATATTATCTTGCTGAAGCGGGGGTAAATCATGCTCTTTGGAATTTAAACAACAGTTTTTCCGGGACGGTGGGCTCGGAAAGCGTTCCCGTATCTTTGGGTGACGGTTCCTACTACACACATTATGATACCAATTCTCAGACATTGACATCGGCCGGAACCGTAAACGGTGTAACAAAGAAAATAATTACTCATCTTAAAGTCACTGTTGTTCCGTCATCATTTGATAGGGCTGTTACGGGGGGCCGTCATTTTAATTCAGTTCCCGGAGGTGCGCTTGCTACCCCAGATAATCCATGGAATCCGGCTTATTCAGGGGTTTTCATTCACAACGCCACCACCGATTTCGCAAAGGTTTTGGTCGTAAATTGTGGTTCAAATGTTTTAAACATCCACGGCTATGTGGTAAATGATGAAAAGGAATCAAATCCATATGATCCAGAGTATCTCGGTTATGTTTGGGACGAAGATGGCGTAGAACCAAGTGGGAACATATATTCTCCTACCAATCTCTATCCGGATGCACACTTCAAAGTATCATCTGAGCCGGAGGATGTGGGTCTTCCCGCGTTTAACACTTCTTATTATGAATCGGAAATTGTTCAGGCGGATGCCGGCGGAGACTTAGGACCGGTAACCTGGAATTCATATACGGAATTTACGGCAGGAACGACGAAGCGCATAAAGGGGGATTTGACCATTACGGGGTGTACTGTGGCAAGCAGCGATCCTAATGGTTCACCGGTTACGATAGTTGCGTCGGGCAAGGTAACAATAGAGAATGCTACCATTGGTGGTAATATCCATATAATAGCCGGGAACATTGGGGTTAGTCCGAGCGAATCGGCTTTTGAGATAAACGGAACATATGGGACTCCAATCCAATGGACTACTTTAGGTGATGAGACGCAGCTATATAGTCACGGCGATACAGAGGTAAATGATTATGTTCGGACCACGGGAAAAGACACACCGGGAACAACCGATGATGACGGTGAAACTATAATTTTCTCGCGCGAAGAGACGACGATATGTTCGGACGACGGAAATGATGAATACACATATCATATAAATATCGATGGCATAATATTTGCCAAGGAAAAGATAACTTTATCGAACAAATCTTCCTCGCAGGCGGGCAATATTTATATCGGCGGCTGTGTAGTTGCGGGAGACGCTGGTTCAGATGATGGTAGGATCGAATTTCCCAACGTAACGCATAGGATAGATGTGGTATTTAGTAGGGGAGCTGTTCCCAGTGGTTTTCCTCAAGCATTTCAAATAATTGACGGTGTGGTTGTCGATTATCCAACTTGGCGGGAGAAGTAAGCTTAAAGACATTTTGCTTTAATGCCGATAAAACTATGTAAAGTGCAAATGTTTTGTTAAAATAAAGGGAATATTGAGATTTTGCAGGATAAAAAGCTTTATAATTAAAAATTGAAAATTTATTGCTTGCCCCGCCCAAGGTAACTATATTGATTGTAGCTTAATGGTAGATTTGATTAAGGAGGTTATTTGTGGGCATTTTTTCATTTAAGTCTTCTCTAAAATCTATTGGTTTGGATATTGGAACTAATACCATTAGGGCTGCTCAATTAAGCTATTCTAAAGGAACCCCGACTTTAACAAATTATGGGAAAATCCAAGTTCCCAGGGGAGCGGTTAACGATGGCGAAATTTTTGAACCGGAGGTTGTTGCCAATTCTCTAACTGAATTGTGGAAGAAAATGCATTTATCTGAAAAAAGAGTCGTTGTTGGAGTGGCAAATCAAAAAGTAGTGGTTCGTTTAATTGAGCTTCCTTTTATAGAAAAAGAAGAATTAAGGGGCGCCATTCAATTCCAGGCACAGGAATTTATTCCTATCCCCATAGAAGAGGCTATTTTGGATTTTGAAATAGTCGGGGATTTTGTAAATGAAAATGAAGAGCATATGGTTGAGGTGTTATTGGTTGCAGCTCAAAAAGACATGATTGGAAAGAATATTGAAGCTCTTGAAAAAGCGGGATTAAAGCCCATTGCTATTGATGTTTCATCTTTTGCCATCACCAGGACGCTTACACTTGGTTCTTCGCCTTCCTTGTTAACCGAGGAGGTTAAAGACAATGTTACTGCTTTCATCCAGATAGGCGCGGGCATAACAAATATAGTTATTGCTGAAAATGGGGTTGCTCGTTTTACTCGGGTTAGCACCTTGGCGGGAAATGATTTTACGCAAAGCATAATAGATGCGCAAGGGTTGCCTTTTGATGAGGCCGAAGACTTGAAGATAAATGTTGGGTTAGCTCCCACAAAAGGGAGAAAACTTGCAGGTATTCCTAAAAAATATAGGGATAAAGCAACAAATGTTCAAGAAGTCTTAGAAGGCGTAGGTACGAAATTTGTTTCGGAAATCAGGCGCTCTTTCGATTACTATCTTTCTCAAGCTTCTGTTAAGGAAATTAAAAAAATTATTCTTATTGGAAGTGGCGCTATGTTAAAAAATTTAGATTCTTTTATGAATGAAAATTTACAAGCAGATGTCAGTCTGGGTTGTCCTTTGGAGAAAATAAAGATTGGGCCGGGTTTATCTGAAGAAGAAATAAGAGAAGATGAAATGTCTATGGCCATTTGTTTGGGGTTAGCCTTAAGGGAGTTTAAGCAATGAGCATCAATTTATTGCCGGAAGAGATAATTAAAAAAAGGCGTTCGGAAAAAAGGTTAATTTATTTTGGTTTGGGCGCCATAATTTTAATTCTTGTCATGGCTGTTACTTTTGCCGGTTTAAATTGGAGAATTGGTCAAGAAGAAGATGCGTTGGAAGAAATCAAAGCCGAGCAACAAAAAGTTAACTTGGAAATAACAAATTATAAGATATATGAGGAGAGACAGGCCGAACTTCAAAGAAAACAAGGTATCCTCAACACGGCAATGGCAAACGAGATTAATTGGGATAAATTCTTAAACGAAATTAGCATGGTTATTCCGAGCAATGTTTGGTTGGTATCGATGAATTTAGATGGCGAATCAATAGCTTATCAGGGATATACCTTTGACTTTCCTTCGGTTGCAAAGTGGTTGATACGGTTGGATGAGATCAAGCCGTTGAGTAACATATGGCTCGGGAGTGCTTCAAAAGCTGATTTAGAGGATCAAGATGTCATTCAATTTAATTCAACCTCTCACTTATCGGAAACCCAAACAGCTGAATCTGTTTCATCCGGGGAGGGGGCTGCCAAATGAAAATAAAAATTTCACAAAGAGAACAGATAATGTTAATTTTTGTGGTAGCCTTTTTGATAGTTGCTTTATTTGGAATTTTTGTGGTTATGCCAAAAATGAATCAAATCAGCGATTTAAGAAATCAACAGGAATCGGAAAACCAAAAACTTGAATCAGCAAAAGTGACTCTCGATCGTTTAAAGGCATTAAAGAAGGATTCTCCAAGGATTGAAGCGGAAATAGCCAAGTTAAGGGTGAAAATGCCGGAGAATCCCGAATTGCCGTCTTTACTCATCGAGATAAATAATATTTCAATCAAGGCGGGTATTGACTTTATAACCATTTCTCCGGGGAATTTGTCTGAGCAGGAAGGCTATGAGGAGATACCCTTACAAATAACAATAACCGGTAGATTTTTTGATTTGATAGATTTTTTATATAGAATTCGCGCTCATGAACGAGAGATAAAGGTTACAGGTTTAAGTATAAGTGCGGGGCCGGATGGATTGCCGCACTTGTCGGTTGCAATTAAAGCGAGTACTTTTGTTTTGAAGTAAAACAAGCTAAAGGTGTTGGGCTCGATAGGGAAGGAACCCGAAATGCTTGAAAAGCTGCGAGAGTTTTTAAAAACCAAAAAAGGACGGTTAATTGCCGGCATAATCGGTATATTATGTATTTTTTTAGTGTTTTTGTTATTTTTTATAATTAAAGGACAAGAGCCGACGAATGAAGCTGTGGTAGTTACCAAATCTACAACTGAGTCGCAGGCGGTCGAAGAGAAGCCGGAAGAAGAGGCGGCTGAAGAATCGTCCAAGGTTAAAGAAGGCGAGACTGATAGCTTTGAAGTTTATGAATATAAGGATCCCTTTGAGCCTTTGGTGGGTGAATCGTCCAGTTCAACAAGTGGTACTTCTACAGCAACAAGCGAAACCGAACCAAGCTCCGGCGTATTGATATTAGCTTTAGAAGATATTTACACAGAAGATGGGGTGAAGTATGCTTCAATAAGATATGGGAGCACTGTTTACAAAGTAACGGAAGGTGATAGGATTGATGATTCCCCATACCAACTTATTTCTATAGGAGAAGAAAGTGTAATTCTTTTATATGGAGAAGATCAGCTGGAGGTAAGACTCGGGCAAGAGATTATCAAATAATTTGGATTAAATTTGAGTTTAAATCTTACCAACGGCACTTTTTAAAAGGTGCCGTTTATTTTAATAATTTTATTTAAACATAAAGCGAGGATGAGCAAATGCTTAGATATTTAACTGCCGGAGAATCACATGGTCCGGGGTTGGTTGCGATAATTGAAGGTTTGCCCGCCGGTCTTACGGTCTCACAGGGTTTTATAAATGAGGAGCTTAGTCGAAGACAAAAAGGGGCGGGCCGCGGCGGCCGCATGAAAATCGAAAAAGATAAGGTTGAAATAATTAGTGGTATTAGGTTTGGCAAAACATTGGGCAGTCCGGTTGCAATTTTGATTAGAAATAAGGATTGGGAAAATTGGTCGGATGTTATGTCTGTTGAGGAAGTTAAGGAAAAACCGAAAAAGGTTACCCACCCTCGGCCGGGGCATGCAGATTTAGCCGGGATTTTAAAAATGAATCATGATGATGTTCGAAATGTGTTGGAAAGGGCAAGCGCTCGGGAAACCGCTGCAAGAGTTGCATCAGGCGCTCTTGCTAAATTGTTGCTTTCTGAATTAAATATAAAAATTATTGGTCATGTCATTAAAATTGGTTCATGTGTCTCAGAGCATAAAAGATTGCCGCAAATTGATGATGCAGATGAAATTGAAGCTTCTCCCGTTAGATGTTTGGATAAAAAGGCTGAAGTAAAAATGCTAAGAGAGATAGAGCTTGCATCTTCCTCAAAAGACTCGTTGGGCGGCATTTTTGAGATTATAGTTTATGGTTGTCCTCCGGGGCTTGGAAGTTATGTTTCGTGGGATAGGCGGTTAGATGGGAAGCTTTCATGGGCAATTATGAGTATCCCGGCCATTAAAGGAGTTGAATTTGGCGATGGATTTGAACTTTCGGGATTATTTGGCTCACAAGCTCACGATGAGATTTTTTATGATGATTTAAAAGGTCTTTATAGAAAAACAAATCACGCCGGCGGTTTGGAGGGCGGCATGACAAATGGTGAGTCCATAGTTATTAAAGCAGCTATGAAGCCCATTCCAACTTTGAGTAAACCTTTGAGAACCATGGATATTGTTACAAAAGAACCGGTTTTGGCGGTTAAAGAACGTGCGGATATTTGCGCTGTTCCTGCTGCGTCGGTAATCGGTGAGGCGGTAGTTGCTTTTGAAATCGCCGATGTTATTCTTGAGAAGTTTGGCGGAGATAGTATTAAAGAATTAAAGAGAAATTATGATGGTTATTTGAAGCAGATAGCAGATAGCAGATAGCTAATGGCAGATGGCATTATGGCAGATAGCAGATGGCCGATAGCTAATGGCTTATGGCAGATAGCTAATGGCTGATAGCTGATAGCAGATGGCTAAAAGCATAGAGAAAGCGTATTTTTCCCGTCATTGCGAGGCTTTAGCCCTGCCTGCCGATAGGCAACGGCGAAGCAATCTCCTGGCTTTAAAAATGTTTTTAAATGTTGTTTTTAAGGTTTTACCATTTTAAATTTTTCTATATCGTTTTACATTTTTATATTTTAATTCTTAGTTAAAATTAACTCCCGACTGATGGGGTGTTTACGATGAAAAATATTGTATTAATCGGTTTTATGGGCTCAGGTAAAAGTACTGTGGGCAAACTGTTAGCGAGGCAACTAAATTTTCAATTGGTTGATACAGATGAATTAATCGAGAAAAAAACCGGTAAACAAATCAAAAAAATATTTGAAGACGAAGGTGAAGAAGCTTTTCGTTTGTTGGAGTCCGAAGTTGTTAGCGAGGTTGTTGATGCTGAAAATCAGGTTATAGCTTGTGGCGGAGGGGTAATTCTAAACTCAAAAAATGTTCAAGCTTTAAAAAAGAATGGTTTATTGGTATACCTGAAAGCGTTTGCGTCAATTTTATTTGAGCGTTCTCGAGGGACAAATGACCGTCCTCTCTTAAATGTTGTTAATCCCAAAGAAAAAGTTCACGAACTTTTAAAAGCACGCGAATCTTTGTATGAGAAAATTGCAGATATTGTGGTCGATACGAGTAATATAAATGTAAATGAGGTTGTTGAGAAAATTCGGGAGAAATTAAATGAACGATAATCTGCAAGAAAGAAAAGTTAAGGTTAACTTAGGGGAAAGAAGTTATGATATTGTAATTGGTTCGGGACTAATTGATGAGATTGGGCTAAAGATTAAACCCTTTGTTTCTACGAAACGAATATTTATTGTAAGCAACCCTACGGTTCTTAATGTATGTAAGGATAGAGTCTGCAAGAGCTTAAAAGATGCAGGATTTGATGTAAATATTTTAGAGGTTCCCGATGGAGAAAGCTATAAATCTCTTGAGATCGCTTATGATCTTTATGGACAGCTTATTAAACACAACGCAAATCGTTTTGATACGGTAATAGCTCTTGGCGGAGGCGTCATAGGTGATTTGGCTGGTTTTGTAGCCGCAACTTATATGAGAGGGTTACCTTTTATCCAAGTACCTACCACCTTGCTGGCTCAAGTTGATAGCAGTGTAGGCGGAAAAGTTGCCGTCAATCATCCAAAAGCGAAAAATTTAATAGGATGTTTTTATCAACCGAGGTTTGTTTTAATAGATGTTGATATTTTACAGACCCTTCCTGAACGAGAACTAAAAGTCGGGTTGGCTGAGGTAATAAAGTGCGGATTTTTAAGTGGAGAAAAATTTTTAGTTTTTCTCGAGGAGCACATCGGGGACGCCCTGGTAATGAAAAAAGACGTCTTAATCGAAATTATCCAGAGATGTTGTGCTTTTAAAGCCAAGGTTGTGGAAGTTGATGAGAAGGATTTTGGTAAGCGTGCTATTTTAAATTACGGTCATACCATTGGTCATGTTATTGAGACAATTACAGACTACAAAAAGTATAAACATGGAGAAGCTGTGTCCATGGGCATGATTTGTGCTGCTGTAATCGCCAATAGATTGGGCCTAATCCAAGAAAGCGTTGTGGAACGTCACAAAAATATTTTAAAGAAAGCGGGACTCCCAATTGAACTGCCTCAAATGAGTCCGGAAAATGTGATAAAGCATCTTCTTTTGGATAAAAAAAAGCGTGGAGAAGATTACACCTTTGTTCTTTTAAAGGATGCAGGTGAACCAGTTATTAAAAATGTTTCTTTTGAAGACATTTTGGAGTCGTTAAAACTTTGTCAATAGACGCAACTGCTCTGAGAGAAAAATTAAGCTTTAAATCGCTTATAAAAATTGGGTTAGCTCTTCTTTTTTTGTTCATTTCGTTAAGCAACGGAGCCGGTTATTTCCCCGAATCTCGATATCTTTTTTTTGGCAGTTTGGCTATTTTAGCGGGGTTGTGGCTTTTTAACGAAGGGTTTTTAATTCAGAAAATTGACTTACTGCTTTTAACCTTTTTATTTATTGCTGTGCTTTCTACCGGGACTTTAGTTAATCTTCATGTTAGTCTTGATGCCTTGTTTTTATTATTAAGCTACATTTTTTTCTTTTGGATGGTAAAGGAAAATTTAAATTCTAAAAGTGAAATAAATTTTGTTCTTGTTTTAATAGTAACGGTTGCAACAATTTTATCCGTCTACGGTCTTTATCAATACTTAATAGGTTTCAATGTTCTTGCAAAATACGCAGCCGAGAAAAGTATTTTAATCAACACACAATCGCGCGTATTCGCCACTTTTATCAGCCCAAATGTTCTTGCCGGATTTTTGATGTTGGCCATTCCTTTAAATATATTTCTTCTGTTTTATGAAACGATAACGTGGAGAAAAATTTTGCTGTTTATTTCCGGAGCTATTGTGGGTTGCTGTTTTCTTTTAACTTATTCAAGGGGTGGGTATATCGCCCTGTTTACCGTGATATTAGCGACAGTTATTTTAATGAGCAAAGAGAGAAAAAAGAAGTTATTTTTGATATTTATAATTTTAGCTCTTCTCGTTTTTTCGAGTTATGCAGTAGTTCAGCGTTTACGCTCTCCTTCAACTGCGAGCTATAAAGGAATTACTACTCCAAGCGCAGCCCAAACAAGTTTTGGAGGTCGAACTTTGCTATGGAGGGGATCCTTAAATGTGGCTAAAAATTACCCTCTTTTAGGAAGCGGTTTCGGGACTTTTAGCTCAATTTATCCTAAGTATCAGTATGGGGGATTATTTTCAAGACATGCTCACAACACTTATCTTGAGATTTTGGCCGAGACGGGCTTTTTGGGTTTTTTGCTTTTTCTCTGCATCTTATTTGTAGTTGCGAGGCAACAGTTCAGAATTGCCGCAAAAGCAAAAGATGTTTATTTTAAGGATTTGGGGATAATTCTTTTTGCGGCAACGGTTGGTTTTCTTGTTCACAATTTTGTGGATTTTGATTGGCATATTCCTATTATCGGGGTAACTTTTTGGGTGCTTGCCGGTATCGCCTTTGCAATTAAAAAAATCGATGATGGCGGAGAACATTTTTTCCCGTCGAATAACAAAAAGTTTATATTAATTCGGAGAGTAGGGGCTGTCTTTGTTATATTTTTAGGGGTCACAACTATTGTTGGTCCATATAGAGCAGCTGTTTTTGCTGAAAAAGCAAGTGATTTATTGAAGAACGGAGAAAAAAACAAAGCAATGTTGTGTTTAAGCAAGGCGGTAGAATTGGATCCCTTAAGCGCTCTTTACCGATTTAGATTGGCTGATATCTCTCTTAATAAAGAACAAAAAAATATAAGTTATGTTCAGAAATTAAATGAAAGAGCAGTTGCTTTGGAGCCGTTTAATGCTAATTACCGTGCTGCGTTGGCTGGAATTTATTTAAGAGAAGGAAAAACAAAGGAAGCTCAGAGGGAGTACGAGAAAGCAAAGGAATTTTATCCGCTTGACCCTCATTATCCTTTGCAATTGGGTCAATTTTACGTTTTACAAGGAGAAAACAATAAGGCCATGAAAGAATTTAAAGAGGCCATTTCCTTAAGGTCATATTATTATATTTGGTATACTGAAAAACCAATTGAGGCAATAACAAATGCACATCTTCAACTGGGCAACCTCTATGTTAAGAATAATAAATTTGATGAGGCCATAGGCGAATACAAGGAAGCTTTGAGATTGAAACCTGATTCCGGAGCTGCTTATTATAATTTAGCATGTGTTTATCAGTCTAAGAAGATGAGAGATGAAGCTATAACGAACTATAAAAAAGCAATTGAGATAAAACCGGATTATTCTCTTGCCCACTATTATTTAGGAATTTTGTATGAGGAAATTGGCGAAACGGAGCTTGCTGTTATACAATTTGAAGAAGCTTTAAGATTAGAACCTGAAAATATTTTTTATAAAGAGAAACTTTATGAGTCCGAAGGGGGTTTAAATGAATAAAATTTTGATAATAAATGGACCAAATCTTAATTTATTGGGTAAAAGGGAAGTTGAAATATATGGTGGCATTACCTTGGATGAGATAAGTGAAAGTTTAATAAATCAGGCACATGAAGCTCAGGTTGAACTTGAGCTTTTTCAATCAAATCATGAAGGTGAAATAGTTGAGAAAATTCAAAAAGCTCCCGGCGATTTTAAGTTTATAGTAATAAATCCTGCCGCATTTACGCACTACAGTATAGCAATTAGAGATGCTGTAGCATCTATAGATGTTCCCGTGGTAGAGATTCATCTGTCGAACATATATGCCAGAGAAGATTTTAGAAAGAAATCTGTTATAGCCCCGGTGTGCCTTGGACAAATCTCAGGGTTTGGCCCTTTAAGTTACAAAATTGCTTTAGAGACAGCGATAGAATTCTTAAGAAAATAATATTTGGGGGAGATACAATCAAATTACGCTTACAAAAAATAAGAAGGATAATTTTAAATCATAATCTGGATGGATTGCTAATTTTTAAGCCCCAAAATATTCGTTACATGACCAATTTTTCCGGTTCCGTGGGTTTATTGCTGGTTACGTTGGGGAACCCTATTCTCTTGGTTGATTTTCGTTATTTAGAGCAGGCAAAGCGCGAAACAAAACAAAATTGCTGCGAGGTTAAATTAGTTACAAATAGTTTTTTTGACGACCTTACGGCAATTTTAAGCAAATTTGTTTTTAAGAAAATTGGTTTTGAGTCTGAATATCTAACGTATGCAAAATATAAGTATCTTGCTGAAATACTTCAAGGTATAAGGTTAATTTCAGTACAGAATTCTGTGGAAATCATAAGGTTAATTAAAGATGAGGATGAAATAAAGAAAATTTCAGAAGCTGCTCATATTGCCGATCGAGTTTTTGAAAAAATACTTGATTTTATAAAGCCCGGTCTAACTGAAATTGAAATTGCTGCAGAAATTGAGTATCTTATGAGAAAATTTGGTGCAGAAAAAGCGTCATTTGATACAATTGTTGCTTCGGGTTCAAATTCGGCAATGCCTCATGCTAAATCAACTGGGAAAAAGCTTGAAGCGGGTGACTTTGTAAAAATGGATTTCGGTGCCATGTATCAGGGCTATTGTTCTGACATGACAAGAATGGTAGTTTTGGGTTCACCGGATAAGAAAAAGAGAGAAATCTATAATTTAGTTCTTCGTGCACAGAAAACTGCTTTAAATAAGGTTAAGGAAGGTCTGTGCTGTCGAGAAGTGGATAGTATAGCAAGAGATATTATTTCTGAGGCGGGTTATGCTGATAACTTTGGACACAATCTCGGACACGGAGTTGGTCTTGAAGTTCATGAGTTACCAACCATTGGTCCTAAATCTAATGATTTTCTCCAAAGCAAAATGGTGTTCACGATTGAACCTGGTGTTTATATTGAGGGTTTTGGGGGAGTAAGGATCGAGGATTTGGTGGTTTTACGAGATGATGGCCCTGAGGTTCTTACAAAATCGCCCAAAGAATTGGTAGAGTTGTAGGGTGAAAATAAGGGTAATGGGGAATGGGGAAAGTTAGCTTCCGGTCTCCAGCTGTCAGTCGCCAGGACGAATATAGTTAGAGCACAGAGAGCAGAGCTTAAAGAATAGAATATAGAATATAGATGATGGTAGATGGAGTATAGTAAAATCAACAATCTGGCCAACAAACTCCCGACTCCCGCTTGCCCGCCTCTGGCGGGGCAGATAGTAAAAGCACAGAGGGTGGAGCACAGAGCAGGGGAAAAGTAAAGGGAAAGGATTAAGGGATTGAGGGATTGAGGGGTAAGGATATAGAAGAAATGAATAATGAAGAATGATAATTAAGAATTAAGAAAGCTTTTGTTCAGAGGATAATCTTTTGGATTGAAAGTATTTTAGAATTTTACATGTTGTTATTTGTTTTTTAATTTTACATTTTTCTATATAGCTTTTATTTTTTCAATTTAATTTCTTATTTTAGAAAGGCCTGCCCGCCTTTGGCGGGATTTCTCACCAATAACTTTCAACTAACATAATGGAGGAAGTATGATTTCAACAAACCAATTTAAAAATGGTATGACAATTGAGCTTGACGGGACACTTTACACAATAGTTAATTTCCAGCACGTGAAACCCGGTAAAGGCGGAGCTTTTGTGCGGACAAAACTTAAAAACGTAAAAACTGGGGCGGTTATCGAGAAGACGTTTAGGGCCGGTGAGAAAGTTGAGCAAGCTCGCTTGGAAGGAAAGAAAATGCAGTTTCTCTATAATGACCATGATATGTATTATTTTATGGATTTAGTGACTTATGAACAAATTGCATTAACAAAAGAACAACTTGGTGATGTTATTTTGTATTTAAAAGAAAACATGGAAGTTGTTGTCACTATGCATGATGGAAATCCAATTGGTGTTGAACTCCCCATTTTTGCGGAGCTGAAGGTTAAAGAAACTGAGCCGGGAGTAAAAGGCAACACGGTGAGCGGTGCCAGCAAACCTGCAACTTTGGAGTCTGGTGCTATTGTGCGGGTCCCCTTGTTTGTAAATATAGACGATGTAATTAAAGTTGATACGAGAACAGGTGAATATATAACCAGGGTCTAATCTTTCCCAAATTTTCTGTATAAAGTATAATTTAAATTCAACATATTTTGTGGAGGGTAAAGCATGAGAGAAAAACCCATTGGGATAACGGATACAACACTAAGAGATGCGCATCAATCTCTTTGGGCAACACGGATGCGTACAGAAGACATGGTTCCCATTTTAGAGAAAATTGATAAAGTTGGCTATCATTCTTTAGAAGTATGGGGGGGCGCGACTTTTGATGCTCCGCTTAGATTTCTTGATGAGAATCCATGGGATAGGTTGAGGACAATAAAGGCTCATACCAGAAATACTCCTCTGCAAATGCTTTTACGTGGTCAAAATTTGGTGGGCTATAAACACTATTCTGATGATATTGTAAAGAGGTTTGTTCATCACTCCATTAAAAATGGTATGAATGTTTTTAGAATTTTTGATGCCCTAAATGATACTAGAAATTTGGAGATTCCAATTGAAGCTGTTAAAGAAGGCGGAGGGCATGTTCAAGCTGCAGTTTGTTATACGATAAGTCCTGTGCATACATTGGAGCATTACGTCGAAACCGCATTAAAGTTTGAGGAAATGGGGGCGGATTCTATATGCATCAAAGATATGGCGGCGCTTCTTTCTCCTTATAGAACCTATAAACTTGTGAGGCGCCTTAAGAAGGAGATAAATTTGCCAATTCAGCTTCATTGCCATTATATTGGCGGTATGGCCCCGATGAATTATCTAAAGGCCATTGAAGCCGGAGTTGATGTTATTGACACTTCTTCTGCCCCGCTTGCCTTTGGTAATTCACAGCCGGCTGTCGAGATGCTGGTTGCTGCTTTAAAAGATACTGTTTATGATACCGGTTTGGATTTGGAGCTTCTTTATGAGATAGCGGAATATTGGGAAACCGTTCGAAGTCGTAGATGTTTCCAACGAGGGGTTACCTCTCTTACTCATATGAAAGTATTTTCTCACCAGGTTCCGGGAGGCATGATATCAAATCTGCATAGTCAGCTGCAAGAACAGAAGTCTCTTGACAGATTACCTGAAGTATTGGAAGAAATTCCAAAAGTTAGGGCCGAGGTTGGATATCCTCCTCTTGTTACTCCTTTAAGTCAAATTGTTGGCACTCAAGCTGTTTTAAATGTTCTTAGCGGAAAACGGTGGGGGGTTGTCCCGGATGAGATGAAACGTTATATAAAAGGTTATTATGGAACTCCACCCGGTCCCATGGCACCTAAAATAGAGAAAAAAATCTTGGGAGACGGGGAGAGAATAGTTGAACGGCCGGGGTCTTTGCTTAAAGAAACCCTTGAAGACTATGCGGCGGAAATAGGGGATTTAGCCAAAAACGAAGAGGATGTTTTGATGTATGCTCTATTTCCCAAAATTACGCGTGAGTACTTAGAGCGTCATAAGGAAGGAGTCGAAAAAACAGTATTTTTAACCAGCAGAGAGATTCAGGCTGTTAAGGAGGATGAATATATGGATTTGGAGCAAGTTAAAGAGTTGATAAATGTTTTTGAACAAAGTGATGTAGGTGAATTATCGATTGAAGAGGATGGGGTAAAAATAAATTTACGGAAGAGCTCAACTTCTGTTGAGATACCGGTTACAACTCAAACCGGTGCTGTTCCCGAATCAGCTAAATCCGGTAATGTCGATAATTCTATTAGCGCGGAGAAAAAATATCCGGATAATTGGAAGGAAATCACCGCGATTATGGTTGGCACTTTTTATAGAGCATCTTCTCCCGATGCGAGCCCTTTTGTTGAAATTGGAGATGAAGTGAAAAAAGGTCAAACAGTATGTATTTTAGAAGCAATGAAGCTGATGAATGAGATTCATGCTGAAGAAGATGGAATTATAAAGGAAGTACTGGTTGAAAATGCTCAGCCGGTTGAATACGGACAAACACTATTTTTGTATGAACCTTTAAGTTAGTTTAAAAGGACTTACAAGTAAGCGAGGTAATGGGTTGTTTAAAAAGATTCTTATTGCAAATCGTGGCGAAATAGCCATTAGAGTAATTAGAGCATGTAAAGAACTTAATATTTCTACTGTTGCTGTTTATTCTGAAGCTGACAAAGATTGCTTGCATGTTAAATTGGCTGATGAAGCAATTTGTATAGGGCCCGCTCAAAGTGCGCTTAGTTATTTAAACATTCCCAGCATAATCAGCGCTGCTGAGCTCACGGGTGCTGAGGCAATACATCCTGGTTACGGATTTCTTGCGGAAAATCCACAGTTTGTAGAAATTTGTCAATCTTGCAATGTAGTTTTTATCGGTCCAACGGTTGAAGTTATGGAGTTAATGGGTCATAAAGCAATTGCTAAAGACAATGTTAAAAAGGCCGGGTTTTTAGTTGTTCCCGGAACGGATGGTCCGGTAAAAAATATTGATGAAGCTGTAAGTTTTGCCGAGCAAGCAGGTTACCCTGTTATTATTAAGGCTTCCGCCGGGGGTGGCGGGAGAGGAATGAGGGTTGCTCAAAATAAACAAGATTTGTTAAGCCAAATTCAAATAGCAGGATCTGAGGCAAAGGCCGCATTTGGAAATCCTGAGGTTTATCTTGAAAAATATATTGAAGAACCACGACATATTGAATTTCAAGTTTTAGCGGATAATTTTGGGAATACAATACATCTCGGAGAGAGAGATTGTTCAATCCAAAGACGTCATCAAAAATTAATTGAAGAGTCACCTTCGGCTGTGTTAAATAATGCGGTACGGGAAAAGATGGGCGAGGTCGCGGTTGAAATTGCAAAAGCTGTTAATTATAAAAACGCGGGGACGGTGGAGTTTCTTCTCGATAAACAGGGTAAATTTTATTTTATGGAGATGAATACCAGAGTACAGGTTGAGCATTCTGTAACCGAGGCCGTAACCGGTATTGACATAATAAAAGAACAGATAAGAATCGCTGCAGGCGAAAAAATGAAACACACTCAGGATAAGGTTAAGCTTGATGGTCATGCCATTGAATTCCGTATAAATGCGGAAGACCCGGATAAAAACTTTATGCCTCAAGCCGGTGAAATTAGACTTTTTAATCCCCCCGGCGGGCCCGGGGTAAGAATTGATAGCCATGTTTACTCGGGTTACAAGATTCCACCTTATTATGATTCGTTGTTGGCGAAGCTTATAGTTTGGGGCGAAACACGAGAAGAAGCCATAGTAAGAGCAAAAAGAGCCCTTGACGAATTTATAATTGTGGGTGTGGAGACGATTATACCTTTTCATTTAAAGGTAATTAATAACGCCTTTTTTAAAAAAGGAGAGATTTATACCAACTTTGTGGCCAGGCGTATTATGGGGGAGTAACGGAGAAAATAAATTATGGAAAAAGAACAAGAGTTAGAGCTGAAAAATTTTAAAATTTCTAAGAACGTGTTGGAGCTAATTGTTGGTTTAGCGACTAGCGAGGTTGAAGGTGTGGCTGGTTTAAGTGGAACCATGATGGACAGCATAAAAGATTGGATTGGTAAAAAACAGTTAACAAAAGGGATAAAAGTTTCTGTTGAAGATAATGCTTTCCTAGTTTCTGTTCATGTTGATCTCTGTTATGAGTATGTTATCAGTGACGTAGCGAAAAAAATTCAGAAAAATATAAAAAGCATTTTAGAAACAATGACCGGAACCGGAGTACGGACGGTTGATGTTTTTATCAACAACATTAGTTTTTATGAGTAGTGTGGAGAGCGGTTAAATGATAGAAAGAAGAAAAGCTAGAAAAATAGCTCTGGAAATACTTTATCAAAAGGAAATTTTAGAGGAACCGATAGATGAGATAATTAGAGTACGAAAGAGAATTAACAGAGAGCACAAAATTCCGGAATTCGCCGTTAAGCTTGTAAATGGTGTTGGTGAATGTCAAAAAGAAATAGATAAAATTATTGGAGAACATGCTGAAAACTGGTCATTGGATAGAATGCCACCGGTTGATATAAATATAATCCGCATTGGGTTGTACGAGATGAAGTATGAGAAAGATATTCCCATAAGTGTATCGATAAACGAAGCGGTAGAATTGGCTAAAACGTATGGCTCATCTGACTCGGGAAAGTTTGTAAACGGTGTTCTTGGACAAATTGCCAAGGAACGACAAGATTTAAAAGAGGAGAATGGTTTTGGGCGAAAAAAATGATGATTTTGGACAACTAATGAATAGACTTCACGAGATTGTTGACTTGGTCCGGCAAGAGGACTTAAGTTTAGAAAAGTCTCTTGATTTACTGGAAGAAGGAATCGAATTAGCCAATAGATGCACTGAAAGAGTAGACCGGATTAGTGTGTCAAACAAAGCGCAAGAAGAAGTGATTTAGGTGGCTCAGCCGAATTACCCTGATGATAAACGTCTTGCAGTCGAAAAAGCACTGAAAGAATTTTTTCCCTCAAGAAAAAATTATCCTGAATTGATTTACAAAGCCATGAGACACAGTCTTTTTTCGGGCGGGAAGAGATTTCGTCCCGTATTAATGTTAACAACCGCCGAGGTTTTTGAAAAAAAGCCGATTGACGTAATGCCCGCAGCGTGTGCTATAGAATGTGTACACACATACTCCCTTATTCACGATGACTTGCCGGCAATAGATGATGATGAGGTGAGACGCGGCAATCCCACCTGCCATATTTTGTTTGGGGAAGATATGGCAATTTTAGCGGGAGACGCTCTTTTCTCGGAGGCATTTTATATGATAGCGAAGTATCAGACATCAGATAAACCGAAAAATATCATCAGGGTAATCGAGGAATTATCAGATGCTTCGGGGCCCAGGGGGATGGTTGGAGGTCAGGTTTTAGATATTTTGTCCACCGGCAAGAAAGTTGATTTAAATACTCTTACTTATATCCATTCTCATAAAACAGGTGAGTTAATAAGAGCTTCTTGCCGAATTGGCGCAATTCTTGCCGGGGCTTCTGAGGATGAATTAAATGTTATTTCTAATTATGCAGAAAATCTGGGTTTGGCTTTTCAGGTAACTGACGATATTTTAGATGTAATTGGTCATGTGGCTCTTTTGGGAAAGGAGCCTGGTGGTGACGAACGTAAAGATAAAGCAACTTTCCCGAATCTCTTTGGTTTGGACAATTCTAAAAAAATTGCAAAAGAAGCTATCGATAACGCTAAAAACGTGCTCGATAACATCAACCGAGACACAAAGTCCTTAGTAAATTTAGCTGACTTTGTATGCGAGCGCAATAAATAAGTGGGGCTAAATATGGCAAAAATACTTAATAAGATAAATTCGCCTTTAGATTTGAAGAAATTATCTCACAACGAATTAAAACAATTAACTGATGAAATACGGCAGGAGTTAATAGGGGTAGTTTCTGTCAATGGTGGTCATCTTGCATCTAATCTCGGGGCTGTTGAACTAACAATTGGACTTCATCTTGCCTTGGATTGTCCAAAAGACAAGATTGTTTGGGATGTCGGGCATCAATCTTATGTCCATAAACTTTTAACCGGACGACGTAAGCAATTTAAGACGTTAAGGCAGCGCGATGGGATAAGTGGTTTCCCTAAGCGCTCGGAGAGTAAATACGATGTTTTCGATACGGGTCACGCGAGTAATTCTATTAGCGTTGCCCTTGGATTAGCTGAAGCTCGTGAAAGACGGGGTGGAGATGAAGTTATTACGGCAGTTATTGGTGACGGTTCTCTCACCGGGGGAATGGCCTACGAAGGGCTTAACCAAGCCGGGCATCTTGGGACACCCTTGATTATTGTATTGAACGACAACGAGATGTCTATATCCAACAACGTGGGTGCTTTTTCTACCTATCTTTCGAGGATTCGGTTTGATCCGACTTTATATAAGATTAGGGGAGACATAGAGGAACGTGTCGCAAAAATACTAAAAGCCATACCTGCCATTGGTCCCAAGGTGTCTGTGGCTGCTGATGGTCTTAAGGAAAGTCTTAAACATGTGCTTGTGCCGGGGATGATATTTGAGGAATTGGGGTTCAAGTATATTGGTCCCATCGATGGCCACAACATCGATTTTATGGTATCAGCAATAAATCTTGCAAAGGAAATACAGGAGCCGGTCTTAATTCATGTTATTACCAAAAAAGGGAAGGGTTATTTACCGGCGGAAAAGTATCCCGACAAATTTCACGGAACGGGCCCATTTAATATTGAGAGCGGTGAAGCAAAACAAAAAGATAAAAAGAAAACGTATACGCAGGTTTTTGCAGATACGATGGTTGAATTGGCAACAAAGGATGATCATATAATGGGTATTACGGCGGCGATGCCCGGCGGAACGGGTTTAGATAAATTTGCCGAAGTTTTCCCGGATAGGTTTTATGATGTTGGAATCGCGGAACAGCATGCTGTGGCTTTTGCGGCCGGTTTTGCGCTCAACGGATATCGTCCTGTGGTAGCTATATATTCTACTTTTCTTCAGAGGGCGTTTGATCAAATTATTCAGGATGTATGTTTGCAAAATCTCCATGTTATCTTCGCTATAGACAGAGCCGGTCTTGTGGGTGAGGATGGGCCCACACACCACGGTGTTTTTGATTTAACCTATCTAAGGGAAATTCCAAATCTTACGATTATGGCTCCCAAGGATGAGCAAGAGTTTCGGGATATGTTGTACACAGCCACTAAATTAAATGGCCCGGTGGCCATACGCTATCCAAGAGGGACTGTTGCAAGGGAAAGAGGCAATAAACGTTTTAAAAAAATTAAGATTGGTAAAGCCGAAATAATTAAAGAAGGGAAAGAAGTTTGTTTAATAGCAATTGGTAGAATGGTTCATGCAGCCGAGGAGGCATGTGGATTATTGGAGGATGCGGGAATTTCTTGCACGCTGATAGATGCCAAATTTGTTAAACCTCTCGATGAGAACATGTTTATCGGTGCTGCAGCCGGTCACGAACTTGTTGTTACAATTGAGGAGAATGCTTTACTTGGGGGATTTGGTAGCGGGGTTCTGGAATTATTGGCCGCCAACGGGGCTTTGGTTCCATTGCTTCAGCTTGGTTTACCCGATGATTTTATACCTCACGGACAGGTAAATGCACTTCTTTCAGAGATAGGATTAGATAAAATTGGTATTGCTTCCGCTATTAAGGAAAAATTAAAGGAAATAAGAGGTTTAAAATTAAATCTTGATGAAAAAAGAAAGGTTAGATACATATCTGGTAAGACTGGGCAAATTTAATAGCAGAGAACGAGCAAAAGCCGCAATTTTAGAAGGCACGATTTTTGTTGACGGAAAGCCCGTTAATAAAGCCGGAACTTTGGTTTCCCTCTCCAGCGAAGTAACAGTTAAGAAAAAAGACGAGGAATTTGTTTCGCGAGGAGGGACAAAGTTAAAGAAAGCTCTTGATGTTTTTAAAATAAATGTTAACGAAAAAGTTATTTTAGATGTCGGGGCTTCGACGGGTGGTTTTACTGATTGCTTGTTAAAAAAAGGAGCCAAGCTGGTTATTGCGGTTGATGTTGGTTATGGGCAGTTAGCTTGGCCTTTGCGTAACGATCCAAGAGTTTTTGTTATAGAGCGAACTAATATTAGGTATTTAACGCCGGATAAAATACCAACTTTAGCAGAGTTAGTCGTAGTTGATCTTTCGTTTATTTCAGTTAAAAAAGTCATCGACAATATTAAGAAAATTGTTAAACACGATGCCGAATATTTAATCTTAGTTAAACCGCAATTTGAAGCGGGGAGAGAGTTTGTTGGAAAAAAAGGAATAGTGCGAAATTTCGAGACTCATGAAAAAGTTTTGATAGATATTTGGAAGTTTTTTGAAGAAAAAGGATTTACGGTAAAGGGATTGACCTATTCTCCAATTGTGGGGGCTAAAGGCAACATGGAATTTTTACTTTACTTAATTGCAGATAAAGAAAAAACAAATCACGATGTTTTGGTTGTTGAGGTTGAAAAAGTTGTTTCGGAGGCGCATAGTTTTTTATCGAAGACTTCTGGAGGAAGACAATGAAAAGTGTTGCGATAATTATTCATATCAAAAAGCCGAGTGCAAAAAAAGTTGCCATCGAGCTTATTTCTTGGCTTTCAAAGCGTGGCATAGAAGTAAAAATGGTCAAAAGCGATGCTTCAGCCATAGGTCGTGATGATTTGGGGATAAAAAGTGATGTTTTGATAACAAATGTTGATTTATTGATAGCTTTAGGTGGGGACGGAACAATACTTAGAGCTGTAAGATTGCTTGGCGGCAAAGATGTGCCAATCCTTGGGGTTAACCTGGGTAAATTTGGTTTTCTTGCCGAAGTAGATGTGGAGAATCTTTACAATGTACTATCTCAAATTATTGAAGGAAAATATCAGTGTGACAAGAGGATGCTCCTTAGGTGTGAAGTAATTAAAGATGGCGAAAGTGTTTTAGAAAGAGATGTTTTAAATGAAGTTGTAGCCGGAAGAGGAGCTCAGCAAAGGCTTATAAGGTTTAAGGTCGATATTAACGGGAAATTTTTTGCAAATTATTCATCCGACTCAGTGATTTTGGCTACGCCAACCGGTTCCACGGCATATTCACTTTCCGCGGGGGGGCCACTGATATCGCCTGCGACCAAGGTAATGGTTATGACGCCGGTTTGCCCTCATTCTTTTTTCAACCGAAGTATTGTTTTATCCAAATCGGATGAAGTTTGCATCCGATGTATTGATAGGCACGCCATTCCTACAATAACTTTTGATGGTATAACGATTTCTCAACGAGAATCTTTTGACTATTTAAAAATAACTACTTCGTCTCGAGAAGTGAACTTAATTAAATTTGGCGAACGAGATTTTTATACTGTCCTGAAGGAAAAACTGGAAGCATGGACTCGAGTAGGGGGCTAATTAATGCTTCAAGAGCTCCACATTAAAAATCTTGTCTTAATTGATGAGGCTTACATAGAGTTTGGAAAAGACTTAAATGTGTTAACGGGGGAAACCGGAGCCGGCAAAACAGTTTTGGTGGAGGCCATAAGTTTATTATTAGGCGAGCGCACGGACTGTTCTCTTATTCGAACCGGATGCCAAGAAGCTCATATTGAAGGCTTGTTTACGTTAAAGAATGGTCCAAAAGAAGCGATTGAACAATTAAGGGAATTTACTTCAGATGATGATGCCCAGTATGTAGTTTCTCGTAGGATTTCAAGAGAAGGCAAGAATAAATGTTATATTAACGGCAAAATTGTAACATTAAATCGTCTTAAAGATATCGGCAATATTTTGGTAGATCTTCATGGACAGCATGAACACCAGTCTCTTTTAAAAGCATCGACTCATCTTGATTTATTGGATAGTTATGCCGGTCAAGAAGTTTTAGCTAAAAAAGAAGAATATGCTGAGGTTTATAATGAATTAATAATTTTACTTGAAAATTTAAAAGCTTTAAAAGAAAAGGCGCGAGAGCGCGCGAGAAAAGAAGATTTGCTTCATTTTCAAATCGAAGAGATCGAAAAAGCCGATTTAAAATTGAGCGAAGAGGATGATTTAAAAAAAGAAAGAGATGTTTTAAGTAATATTGAAAAAATTAGTAAAGCCGTCAATTTTAGTTGCGAAACCATTTCGGGCGATACACAGTATTGCGTACATGACCTTTTGGCCGGTGTGGAAGGATCACTGTCGAAAGTTTTTGAATTTGACTCTGAATTAGCTGATATTTACCAAAGAATTAAAAATATCTCTTTTGAGATGGACGACTTGGGGCAGTTACTAAGTCTTTACGCGGAGGGATTGAGATATAACCCCGGTAGACTTGAAGAAATAGAAGATAGATTAGCTGCAATTAATTTATTAAAAAAGAAATACGGTGAAAGCATTGAAGAAATACTCGCTTTTAAAAATCAAGCTCAAGCTGAAGTTGATTCTTTGATGACGGCAGAAAGTCGTCTTAGTGAACTTGAGCTTGATTTAGTCAAAAAAAATAAGAGGATTGCGGTTGTTGCAAAGGCCCTTTCTAAAGAACGCAAAAAAGCTGCATTAAATTTTGAAAAGGAAGTCACTCAACAGTTATCTGAGCTAAATATGCCAAAAGTTAAATTTAGCGTGCAGATATTAAATGAAAAATTGGGAGATGTAGAGGGTGGAATTTTAATATCAGGAGAGAGGTTCAAGTATTTTCCCGGCGGATTGGATATTGTTGAATTTATGATATCACCCAACCCGGGCGAGCCGCTAAAACCGCTGGCGAAGATAGCCAGCGGGGGAGAAATATCGCGTATTATGCTTGCATTAAAGGGTATCCTTGCCAAGGTCGACTCGATTCCCACCTTAATTTTTGATGAGATTGACAGTGGAGTCGGGGGAGAGACGGCTGGTTTTGTTGGTCAAAAAGTGGGAATTCTTTCCGATACTCATCAAGTAATTTGCATTACGCATTTGCCTCAAATTGCTGCTTTTGCTAATGGCCACTTCCGTGTTTTTAAAAAAGAGAAGGACGGTAGAACACAGACCTTTGTTGAAGCCCTGTCTTTTGATGATAGAATTGATGAAATGGCTCGCATGCTAAGCGGAAGAAGTGAAGTGACAGAACTTTCTAAAAAACACGCCTTAGAGTTAATTGAGTTTGCAAAAAAAACAGTTGGAGGGGCATGTCTTTTAAATTAAGATATGTTAAAAAATCACCGTTGAGTGTTTATAGAAAGCGCAGGAGACGCGCATTTTTTTATTTGGCCTGCACTGCTTGCTTGTTTGTCGTCTTTTTATCTTTTTATTTTTTATACTTTATTGGCGGAAAGACGGTTGCTCAAAGTAAAATTCAATCTGAAATTATCCCGGATATCGATGAGAAAACCATAGAACTTTATCCGGCTTTTTGTAGGGTAGACTCAGGTGTTTCTGTATTTTTACCGGTAGAAATATTTGATGTGCTTGGGGTAGGGTATCATCAAGCAGAATCAGTAAAGGCTTTTAATCTTATTCCTTTAGGGGAGAAAATTGAGGTGCCAAGTGGTGAAAAAATTAAATTAAAAGGGAAAAAAGAAATTAAGGGGGTTACTTATTTTGTGATGAATAGTAGAGGAAGAGGGACTTCACGAACTTCAGCCGCAGATATAGCCGTGAGTCCAAATGCATGGATAAAAAGCCCGGTTGACGGAGTTGTAACCAAAATAAAAACTTATTTTTTATACGGAAAATATTCAGATTTTCACATTGAAATTGAACCATCGGGGCATCCGGAACTGAGGGTAGTACTCATTCATCTTGATGATATGGACGTTTGTGAGGGGGCCAAGGTTAAGGCGAAAGAAACTCTCTTGGGGAAAGTTAGGCATTTTGGCGATAAATTTAATTCTCAGATAGAGAATTATATCCCAAAAAAATGTGACCACGTTCATTTGCAAGTAAATAAATATTTGTCGGAGGATGGTTGAAACAAATGCAGCATGTTGGAATCGCGATGATGGATCGCATGACAAAAAATCTTGTTAAACGTCTTAAGTCCGGGGATATTGCAATAATTGATCACGTTGATCTCGACAGGGTGACCGCAGAATCTCTTTTGGAATCGGGCGTTGAGGTTGTAATTAATGCTTCCGGTTTTATATCCGGTAGATATCCGAATGTCGGCCCTCTTTTGTTGGCATCGGGAGGAGTTTATCTTATTGATTCAGTGGGGAAAGATATTTTTAGCGACGTTAAAGAAGGTGATCAAATCCTTGTTCGAAGAGGTAGCGTTTTTTCCAAAGGAAGGGTTTTGACAAGCGGAGAGGTTCTTACTGTTCCAATAATCAAAGAAAAGATGGAGCAAGCGAAAAACAATATTGGTATCGAACTGGAAAAATTTGCAACCAATACGCTTTATTATATGCAAAAAGAGAAAAGCTTGCTTTCGGAAGATGTAAAAATTCCTGAATCTTCTGTTAAATTTGCCGGTCGTCATGCCTTAATTGTTGTACGAGGATATGATTATAAGGCCGATTTGCGGACATTGCGTTCATATATTCGGGAAATGAAGCCCGTACTGATAGGGGTCGACGGTGGGGCTGATGCTATAATTGAGCAAGGATATAAACCGGATATAATCGTTGGAGACATGGATAGCGTGACGGATAAGGCTTTAAAGAGTGGAGCAGAATTAATAGTACATGCGTATAAAAATGGTAGAGCACCTGGTCTTGAGCGTTTAAAGAAGCTAAATTTACCTTCAAAAACATTTAGTGCCCCCGGGACAAGTGAAGACATTGCAATGCTTCTGGCTTACGAAAAGGGTGCGGATTTACTCGTGGCCGTTGGGACTCACGCTCACCTGGTTGAATTTTTAGATAAAGGCAGAGCGGGTATGGCTAGTACTTTTTTAGTTAGGCTCAAAGTTGGAGAGAGGCTGGTTGACGCGAAAGGGGTTAGTAAATTGTACCAGAGCAAAGCAAAACTCTCTCATCTATTGGTTTTAATTGTTGCTGCTATAACTACTACTATAGTTATAATTGTATCTTCGACAACGATAAGGGGACTTATCAGATTGGCAATTTTAAAATTTAATCTTTATTTTGGATTTTAAAGGAGGAGACTATATATGCTGGATTTTAGATATCACATAACTTCACTTGTTGCTGTATTTCTTGCTTTAGCCTTAGGGATACTTCTTGGCTCGGTAATTGTAGATAAAGGCATCATAGCAGAACAACAAGGGGCTTTAATTGATAGTGTTAAATCTGACGTAAAACAAGTTCAGAGCGAAAACAAAGTTTTAAAAAAAGATCTCGATGAAACCAAAGAGTTGCAAGATAAATTGATTCCCTTGGTTGTTCAGGAACGCCTTTCCGGGAAAAATGTCGTTTTTATTTCCGGCGCGACCGTTTCTGACGATCTTAAAAGTTATTTATTCGAGTCTGTTGGCAAAGCGGGAGCTCAGAGTCTTTGTATCAATATTTCCGGTGGTTTAGGTCTTGACGACCCGGAAACGAAAAACCGGTTGTCTTTATTTTTCCCGGAAGAGAATCTTTCCGAGGAGGACCTAAAATCCAAAATAATTGAAAGGCTTGCAATCGAATTGGCAACTCCTTCCGATGAGGTGTTTCTTAAGGAATTGATTGATATGGGAATTGTAAAAATGCAAGGAAATGGCACTTTGCCCGCGAATTGTTTTGTGTTTATCGGCGCCGACTTATCTGACTTTAATCCGGAGGCAGTAGATTTGGCTCTAATCGCTCAACTTAATAATTTTAATTTACCGATTGTGGGTATTGAAACCGAGAAAGTAAAGAACTCCTGTATTCCACTGTATCAAGAGGCCGGTGTTTCCACGATTGATAATGTTGATACTGTTCCCGGACAAATATCGCTTATTTATACACTACGCGGCGTAGCCGGAAATTTTGGGACAAAGTCATCGGCTGAAAAATTATTACCGGTTGTGACTTCTCAATGATGAGGGGAGATTAGTGGCAAAGATAGTCGCGTTGATTCCCGCGTTTAATGAAGAGAAAAGGATAACAAAAACTGTTGAGGGCTTAAAAAAAGTTTCCGATATTAACAGGATTGTTGTTGTTGATGATGGCTCAACCGATGATACGGCTAAACTGGCAGAAAAAGCCGAGGCCGAAGTTGTAAGCTTAAAAGAAAATTTAGGCAAAGGCGGAGCTTTAAATAGGATTCTCAAAACGCTTGACTATGATATTTTGCTGTTGATTGACGGAGATTTAAGCGAGTCCGCCGCAGAGGCCGGGAAATTGCTTGAGCCGGTAATTGCGGGAGATGTCGATATGACGATTGCCGATTTCCCAAAGCCTGACACAAAAGGCGGTTTTGGTTTAGTTAAAGGAGTTGCTCGATGGGGGATTAGAAGACTTACAGGAGCAGAAATGGATGAACCCTTATCCGGCCAGAGGGCGATAAAAAGAGTCGTTATTGAAAAAATAAACGAGTTTAGCGACGGGTTTGGCGTAGAAGTAGGTATGACCATAGATGCTCTACAAAAAGGTTTTAAGGTGAAAGAGGTGCCAACCACAATGTCTCATGCTGAAACGGGAAGGGACATTCGGGGTTTTATGCATAGAGGCCGTCAATTTTTAGATGTTATTAAAGTTGTTTTAAATCATTCGAGGTAAAAATATGTTTCAATTTATTTGTTTGTCGGCAATCTCATTTTTAGTTAGCCTAATTTTTCTTAAATATCTTCTCTCTTTGCTGTCATCTTCAGTATATACTTGTTTAAATTTTCGGAATAAACTTTTGCCGGCGGGGACGGGCCTGCTTTTTCCTATGGTTTTTTTGGTTACCATGGTTTTGGTTGCTTTTTTTGGCGGAGGAAGTTTTTCTAAAATTTCGAGCTCTTCCCTTATTTTACTTGTTTTAATTTTGGGGCTTGCGCTCTTGGGCGTACTTGATGATTTGCTTGGTGATAGGAGTATCTCCGGATTTAAGGGCCATTTTGGCGAGCTTGCTCGCGGTAAATTAACCACCGGGGCGCTTAAGGCTTTGGGCGGAGGAATTCTATCCTTTTTCGTCGCAGCTCCTTTTTCCGCAAGTATTGTTACTCAAATTATAAATGCGCTTGTTATTGCCTTGTTTATTAACGTGTTTAATCTTTTAGATCTTCGGCCCGGACGTGCCCTAAAAGTTTTTTTAATATTGGGGTTGGTTATATCCCTTTTTTCTTGGCGAGGCGCTAATATTTGGGGCATTTTTTTTGGTCCTGTCCTCGTGCTTCTTTGGGTTGACTTAAAAGAGAAAGGTATGCTCGGAGATGTTGGCTCGAATGTTTTGGGAGGTATTGTGGGGTTTAGTTGTGTAATCAATTTTGGTTGGATTACAAATTTTTTTATTTTGGTTGTTTTAATTGCGGTTAATTTGTATTCTGAGAATAATTCAATTTCAAAATTGATTGAAAAAGTTTCGGTATTGCGCTGGTTCGATAAATTGGGAAGAAAAGCTTAACTGTTAGGGAGGTTTTGTTTTGGCTAAACACATATTTGTTACCGGTGGGGTTGTTTCATCGCTTGGGAAAGGGATTACAGCTGCCTCTCTCGGTCGTTTGCTTAAAAGCAGGGGGATGAAGGTAACCGTCCAAAAATTGGACCCGTATTTAAATGTTGACCCAGGCACAATGAGTCCATATCAGCACGGAGAGGTGTTTGTTACCGATGATGGTGCGGAAACCGATTTAGACTTGGGACATTATGAAAGGTTTATAGATGAAAGCTTAAAGCGCGACAGCAATGTTACGGCCGGTTCAATATATTGGTCAATTGTTACCAAAGAGCGTCGAGGAGATTTTTTAGGTGGAACAGTTCAAGTAATTCCACATGTAACCAATGAAATCAAAGAGAGAATTTTAAGATTGGGGAAAGAAAACAAAACCGATGTTGTTATAACTGAAATAGGTGGAACAGTTGGCGATATTGAGAGCCTTCCTTTTCTTGAAGCCATACGGCAATTTAAAAAAGATATTGGAAAAGAAAATGTGTTTTATATACATGTTACTTTAATACCATATCTTAATGCGTCTGCTGAGTTAAAAACAAAGCCTACTCAGCATAGTGTAAAAGAGTTGCGCAGCATCGGCATTCAACCGGATGCTATTGTTTGCAGGTCCGAAAGACCAATTAATGATGATATTAGAAGAAAAATAGCCTTATTTTGCGATATCGACCTCAATGCAGTAATTTCAACGGTGAATGTAGATACCATTTATGAAGTTCCGCTTATTTTACATGCAGAGGGGCTTGACGATATAGCGGTAGAACATCTGAAGCTCGATGGGAAAGAAGCAGATCTTTCTGAATGGAAGAGCTTGGTTAAAAGAATAAAGAGTTTGAAAGAAAACATAATAATTGCCCTTGTTGGGAAATATGTTCAGCTTCCGGATGCTTATTTAAGCATAGTTGAGGCCTTAAAACATGCCGGTTTTTATCATGAAGTTGACGTCGAAATTCAGTGGGTCGATGCGGAAACGATGGGGTCCGAAGAGGTTGAAAGGAAGTTGGCAAATGTTGATGGGATTTTAGTTCCCGGTGGATTTGGTATTCGAGGGGTAGAAGGTAAAATCAGTGCGGTGAAATACGCAAGAGAAAATAGCATACCTTTTCTTGGAATTTGCCTGGGAATGCAGTGTGCTGTGGCTGAATTCGCGCGCAATGTTGTTGGTCTTAAAGATGCAAACAGCTCGGAGTTTGATTCAACTACACCGTATCCTGTAATTGATTTATTGCCCGAACAGAAAGATGTTGAAGACATGGGTGGGACCATGCGTCTTGGTCTTTATCCTTGCAAAATCGACATAGGGACTAAAACCGGCGAGGCATACAATGACGAAGTTGTTTATGAGAGGCACAGACATCGTTACGAGGTTAATAACATTTATAGGCAATCGCTTGTTGATAGCGGTCTTGTTTTAAGTGGTTTATCTCCGGACGGAAGGTTGGTTGAAATTGTTGAGCTTGCCAATCACCCATGGTTTGTCGCGTGCCAATTTCATCCTGAATTCAAATCAAGGCCAACTAAGCCCCATCCCATATTTAGAGATTTTATCGGTGCGGCCATTGAAAAAGCAAAGACAAGAGGGGCAACTAACGACTGAAAGGGGAAGAGATGATTAATTCTGTTCGGTTGGTTAAAAATTTTGTTGAGATTGCTCAAATTGAAAGCGAAAGTTTCAAAGAAAAGAAATTAGCGCAGTTAATTATTAACAAAATGGCACATATGGGTGTTGATGTTAGAGTAGATTTTGCTCAAGAACAAGTTGGAAGCAATACGGGAAACGTAGTTATCAGATTACCGGGAAAAAAGTCGGCTCCCACGTTATTATTTTTAGCTCATATGGATACTGTATCTCCCGGGGCTGGGGTGCAACCGGTAATTGATAACGGAGTTATTCGAAGTGGCGGGGACACGATATTGGGTGCAGATGACAAGGCGGGCATCGCTGCGATTCTTGAGGCAATTCAAATTTTAAGGGATGAACATATTGGGCATGGGAATATTGTAATTATTTTTACAGTAGCTGAAGAAAAAGGAAGTCTTGGTGCAAAGAATTTAGACTATGGTGCTTTAAAGGTTGATTACACTTTTGTTTTGGATGGAGATGGACCTGTTGGAAATATAATTACCAAAACGTCTTCACAAAGTATTATAAGGGCAAAATTTATTGGTAAAGCAGCTCATGCTGGAATCTCTCCCGAGTTAGGGGCCGACACCATTCAAGCAGCAGCCAAAGCAATTTCGAAAATGAAGTTAGGAAAAGTAGATGAGGAAACTACGGCAAATATCGGTGTGGTTAAAGGCGGCACATCCTTTAATATAATTCCCGCAGTGACATATGTTGAAGGTGAAGCAAGGAGTTTTTCGGCGGAGAAGCTGAAAACGCAAATTGAACACATGGATAATTGTTTTAATGAAGGGGCAAGAGAATTTAATGTAAAAGTTGAAGTTAAAGTAAAAAGTGGGTTTACCGCTTACAACTTAGAATCAAGTGATAAAGTTGTAAGCATTGCCTCAGCTGCTATTAAAAATATTGGTCTTAACCCTGAGTTGGTGGCTAGCAGGGGCGGAAGTGACGCAAATGTATTAAACGAAAAAGGAATTAGTGCGGTTAATCTGGGAATTGGAATGGAAAATCCTCACTCAAGAGATGAAAGCATTGCGGTTGAACAACTTGAATTGTTAACCAAGGTTTTACTTGAAATCATAAAAATTGAGTCGTGAAAATGAAACATGATAAATTTTAAAGAAGGTTTTGTAACTAAAATTATTCGGCAAAGAAAAGGTTTAACTGAGGTTAAGGTTAAACTTGAAGGTAAGTGTTGTGATGCAATAAATTTTGATGGTTTAACTGGCGATATTGCCGTTGAAGATAAAGTTGTTTTAAACACTACTGCGGTAGAGCTTGGTTTAGGTACGGGTGGGAAACATTTTGTGTTGTGGAATCTTAGGCATCATTTTGTTAATACCTCCAAATCTGGTCACATTATGAAATTAAGATATACTCCTCTTCAAATGAAGTTTCTCTCCGTTGAGGAACAAGAAAGCCCCTATCATACGGATATGCAAAATACAGATTTAGACGGAATGCCGGTTATTATAGGGACTTTGCACAGCCAATTGCCACCGGCGGTTGCCACCATAAAAGAAATGGATTCATCGGTTAAGATTGCGTATATAATGACAGATGGTGGTGCCCTGCCTATTATTTTAAGTAATTTGGTTGAAAAATTGAAAAGTTTAAAGCTTATTGATTCGACCATAACCGTTGGTCATGCTTTTGGTGGCGATTATGAAGCGGTAAACATCTACAGTGGGCTAATCGCTGCAAAATATGTTGCTGAAGCTGACATTGCTGTTGTGATTATGGGTCCGGGAATCGTAGGGACCGACTCTCCTTTGGGATTTACCGGAATAGAGCAAGGTGAAATTATTAATGCTGCAAATTCGTTAAACGGAAAGGCTATTGCCATTCCCCGAATAAGCTTTAAAGATAAACGAAAACGGCATTTTGGTATAAGCCATCACACCCTTACCGCCTTATCGAAAGTTGCTCTTACGAGATCTGTGGTAACTTTGCCGGAGATGTCTGAAGATAAAATTAAAGTTTTAGAAAACCAGTTTAAGGAAAGAGAAATAAACACTAAACATCAAGTAGAGGTTATGCCTAATAATATAACTCTACCGGTACTTAAGAAACATGATTTAAAAATTACAACGATGGGTAGAACCATTTTAGATGAACCTGAATTTTTTAAAGCAGCCGGTTGTGCCGGGATTTATGCTTTGAGATTAATAAGAGATTAGGTGAAAGATTTGCGGGAAGTTGAGCAACTTGGTAAAAAACACAAAAAAATAAAGTCCCAGGTTAAGTTCAAAGGTAAAATATTGAATTTACGTGTAGATGAGGTTGAACTTCCCAATGGGAGGGTGGTTGAAAGAGAGGTTGTTGAGCACAGAGGGGCGGTTGGAATAGTTCCGGTTACAAATAAAAATGAAGTTATTTTGCTTAGACAATACAGATATCCAATCAATGAGGTAATTTGGGAAATACCGGCCGGGTTACTTGATAGAAAAGAAAATCCTTTAGATTGTGCAATTCGCGAGCTAAAAGAAGAAACGGGTTGTAGTGCCAAAAAATTTATTAAAATGGCGGAATTTTATCTCACCCCGGGGAACAGCAATGAGTATTTTTACTTGTATTTAGCGAGGGACCTAAATAGAGGAGAAGTTGAATTAGAGGAAGATGAGTTTTTGGAGTCAAAAGATGTACTCTTTCAGGATGCTTTGGAAATGATCGTTGATAATGAAATTAAGGATGCAAAGACCATTGTTGGTTTATGTTTGGCTGAAAAGTTTTTAAGGATTTAAAGGAAAATTATGAAGCAATTGTTAAGAGATTATTTGAACTTTCAAAGCGTCGAAAGGGGTTTGGCGAAGAATTCACTTCAAGCTTATGAAGGAGACTTAAATAAGTATTTAGAGTTTCTTGAGAAGAACAAGATAAGATCGGTTGACAAAATAAGCTATCAGGATGTCTTAAATTATTTAACAAGTCTTAAGAAAAAAGGGCTGGCTTCGACAACGATATCGCGCAATGTTGCGGCAATAAAGACGTTTCACAAGTTTTTAGTTCGAGAAGGGACAACGGAGAATTTTCCGACTGCAAATCTTAAATTTCCCAAGATTCCGCGCAAACTTCCAAAGGTTTTTTCGGTTGATGAAGTTGTAAAATTACTTGAGCAGCCTCATGGCCAAGTGCCTGCAAGTCTTAGAGATAAAGCAATTTTGGAAGTTCTTTACGGAGCGGGGGTTAGAGTGTCTGAGTTGGTTTTTTTAAATGTTGACGATATTGATTTTGAATCAGGATACATACGAGTTTTTGGCAAGGGCTCAAAAGAGCGTATTGTCCCGGTAGGTTCTTATGCACTTGAGGCAATATCAGAATATATAAAAAAAGGCAGGATAAAACTGATAAAGGGCTATCACAGCGGGGCACTTTTCTTAAATCAACACGGAAAGCGTTTAACCAGACAAGGATGTTGGAAGATTTTAAACAAATATGCCAAGCAAGCCGGTTTGGAAGACATCCACCCTCACTCTTTGCGCCACTCTTTTGCAACGAGTTTATTGCAAGCAGGAGCGGATTTACGTTCCGTTCAGGAGATGCTTGGTCATGCCGATATATCAACGACTCAAATTTATACCCATGTAACAAGAGAGCATTTAAAGGAAGTTTATATGCTGACTCATCCGAAGGCGAAGAAGATATAAAAGCAAGGGTAAAGTTCAAGTCATCAGCCGTCAGACTCCAGCCTCCAGGAAAAGCAAATGGATGAGTGGAGAGAAAGCATAAGGGTAAAAAGGAGCTGGCGACATAGCAACGTGGTGACGTAGAAACCAAGTAGCCAAGAAACTAAGGAACCAGGAAGCTGGCGACTGATTGGATTACGGGGTAATTGGTAGAAATTAAGTGGAGATTTCGAATAAATAATTGTTAATCTCTACCAATCTCAATAAGTTTCTATAAATTACAATGAATCACTATAAATTACTATTAGTCTCAACGAAGCTATCTCATAAGCAGCAGATGGCAGATGCCTGCCCGCCTCTGGCGGGGCAGATAGCGAAGAGTATAGAGCAGAGAGCGTATGGTTAAAACCAAAAGTGAAAATATCTATCCGTCATTGCGAGCACCTCACCCCAGTCTAACTGGGGTGATTTAAGAAAGAAACAAGGTTTTGGTATGGAGAGTAGTGAGCTTGTTACTTAGGAGCCTTGTTTTGTAAGGCGTGGCAATCTCAAGATTACCTCATAGTTACCACCCCTTGTCTATCTTTTGATAGGCAAGGGGTATATTAGGTATTAAAAAATTAAGAGGAGATAATTTGAAAAAAGAAAGTTTTAATCGGGTGATAATCATAGTTTTAGACAGCGTGGGCGTTGGGGGGCTTCCCGATGCTTACAAGTATGGCGATGAGGGAAGCAACACACTTGCTAACACCGCCAAAACTGTCGGAGGTTTAAATATTCCCAACTTTAAGAAGCTCGGTCTCGGAAACATCATTAAAGTTGAAGGCGTTGAGCCATCAAAGAGCCCCATGGCTTCTTACGGCAAGATGACCGAAAGGTCAGCAGGCAAAGATACAACCACCGGTCACTGGGAGCTCATGGGCATTTGTCTTCCCGACCCGTTTCCGGTTTACCCAAACGGTTTTCCAAAAGAGGTAATCGATGAATTTGAAAAGAAAATCGGCAGAAAAATTTTGTGTAACAAGCCCGCTTCCGGCACTGAAATAATTAAAAAATTGGGCGAAGAACATATGAAAACGGGCAAACCAATCATTTACACATCGGCAGATAGTGTTTTTCAAATTGCCGCGCATAAAGAAACAATTCCACTTAAAGAGCTTTATGAAATGTGTGAGGTTGCTCGAGATATTTTGAGAGGGGAGCACAGTGTTTGTAGAGTGATAGCCAGGCCATTTATTGGAGAACCCGGCTCTTTTGTTCGCACGACCGAAAGACGTGATTATTCCGTCAAACCTCCCGGCAAAACCGTTTTGGACTATGCAACAGATGTGGGATTCGAAGTATTTGCTGTCGGAAAGATAGGCGAAATATTTGTCAATCAGGGCATAACTGAAGCATTACACATTGACAACAACATGGATGGGGTAGATAAAACTCTGGCTTATATGGAGAAAAAAGATAAAGGAATCATATTTACAAATCTTGTGGATTTCGACATGCTCTGGGGGCACAGAAACAATCCGGAGGGCTATGCCAAGGGTTTAGAAGAAATAGATAAACGAATTCCGGAAATTATCGAGAACCTAAAGTCAGATGACATCCTTGTATTTACGGCTGATCATGGATGTGATCCAACAACCCCAAGCACCGATCACTCCAGGGAATATGTTCCATTGATTGTTTACGGAGAAAGGATAAAATCTGGTGTAAACCTGGGAATTTGTAAAACATTCTCTGATTTGGGTAAAACCATAGCGGACTTGATGAATTTTGATGCGCCGGTTGAAGGAGAAAGTTTCGCGGAAATAATAGTGGTTTAAAAACAACCACTATTATTTTTCTATATTTAGCACTATAAATCACCGGTGTGCGCGTTTAAAGCGAAGCAATTTGAAAAAGTTTAATAATTGATTTGTTCATTTTCTTACTCGCCTAAGAAAACGAACCAAAAGACGAAGGAATTTTGTAAAATCTACAAATGTTGAGATTAATAAAGAGATTTTATCGAAATTCCTGAGCTGGGCGGCCCGATCATTTTTTGAACGGCTCCAAAATAACGGTTGTTCAGGCGCCTGCAGAACTCGTCAAGCTAAACCATATCCTTACCTTTGGCTTTTAGCCAAAACTTCCAACTACGTTGTAAGATGGATATAAGCCTGACTCAGACAGCTTCGGCCTTTTCCCTGAACAACCTGTTTTTCCGCCTAAAAATAATATGGCGATTAAAAAAATAGCATGCTCATATGTTTACCCGCTGCAGGAGAGGGCCTGCCCGCCTTTGGAGGGTTGCTGTCCACCCGACCCACCGGGATTTTAAAAAACAAAATCTTTAAAAACTCTTTTGATTTTCCCGGAGGCTGAGGACTGGCAGCTGGAGTCTGTTTTTAAATGACCCTTCGTTTCTCCCCTTTGTTCCTCTCCAGGGTCATCCCGGAACGAAATGAGGGATGATATGGCGTTTAAATAAAACAGTGTACTCTCATATATGCTTGCCCGCCTCTGGTGAGAGAAGCGTTAGCGACGCGGCAATCTCATAAACAACAGATGGCTAATTGCATTTAGTTTAAGCATTTTCAATTTTTCTATATCGTTTTTCATTCTTCATTCTTATCTTTTCATTTAAAACAGCCTGGTAGCTGGAGGCTGGAAGTTGATCTTTTGACTCTTGAATAACGAAGTGGTTGATTTCTGACTGCTTTTTGTCTTATAAAGTCATCTGATAGAGGTTGACACGGATAGGCCAGAATTGAAATCACCACGACTAACTCCAATGCTATAAGTATATTAAGATTCAAATACATGGAATATTTGGGAGAATAAAAAGGCTTGCTCGTGTAAATAAATTATGACAATATTTAATTATCAGTATCTCCTGTTGGTGAAATGTAAATTTAAACAAAGGAGAGCAAATATGAAAGAGCAGCCTAAAAAACTTTACCGTTCCAAAAAAGACAGGATTATTGCCGGAGTTTGTGGAGGATTGGGAAAACATTTTAATGTAGACCCCGTTTTGCTGCGAATAGTTTTTGTCGCGCTTACGCTTATAAATGGTGCAGGAGTTATCCTTTACTTAATTTTGGCAATAATTGTCCCTAATGAATCTAATGAGAAGGTAACCGCCGATAAAAAGGGAAAAATCAAAGAAATTGCTGAAGAAGTTACAAAAGGAGCTCAGTCTGTTGCTGGTGAGGTTGCAAAAGAAGCTAAATCACTTGCAAGCGAATTACAAGAGAAGCAAGGCTGGTTTTCAGACAAACGAAATCTCTTGGGGATAATTATCATACTCATCGGAGTGGTTGCTCTTTTAGATCAGGTTTTACCGATGGTTTTTAATTGGAATATATTCTGGCCCATGCTCATAATTTTGGTTGGTGTCTACATAATCTTTCGTAAGTAAGGGGTAATTATGAAAGATAATGGGAAAAAGCCCGAAGAAAAAAAGGAAATTTCTGAGTCTGTTTTAAAGGAAGAACCAAAGACAGCAAAAGAAACTCAACCATCCGAAAAAAAGATGAGAAAAGATGGATTTAACTTTGGCAATTTATTTCTCGGAATATTTCTTATTTTTTTAGGCATCGTGCTTCTTGGTAAGAGCACCGGGTGGTATGAAGTCAATATTAGCGTTAACCTTTGGCAGCTTTGGCCCTTGTTAATCATCTTCATCGGTCTTTCCCTTCTTTCGCGAGGTAGATGGAGTTCATTTATTATCACCGTGGTTGTTACAATTATTGTCATCGCTATAGTTGGATTTATGATGTTTTTTGGCATGGGCACTAAAAACGGAAAGATAAGTAAAAATATTGAAAATATTTCCATTAAGAAAGAGTACGGGGTTGATTCTGCTCTAATACGAGTAGAAACGGGTGCCGGGAGGCTGAAGATAGATGGAGGGGGCCAAGATCTTATTTTCGGAGAATTTGAGTCCGACTTTTTAATGCTTGACACGGAGTCCGAGGTTGAAGGGGATATTCAGAAGGTAACGATTAGAACCACGGGAAATTGGAGGGGATTTGGGATGCCTGCAAATGATTTAAAGCTTTCAATTAACCCGGATATCCCGGTTAAGATTGAACTTGCAACCGGGGCTATTGATATGGATATCAATTTAAGTGAGGTTGCCGCAAAATCTATTGATATTGATAGCGGTGTATCAAGTCTCGAGCTGGTTATGGGCGACAAAGTTAGTTCGAGTATCGTAAAAATAAACTCTGGCGTCAATTCAATAGATGTTACTCTCCCACGGACGGTAGGTGCAAGGCTGACAATTGATGCTGCTCTGACCTCAAAAGATCTCAATGGTTTTAAAAAGTTAGATTCAAATATTTACGAATCCTACAACTATGATATCGCTGATAAAATAATTGATATCGATCTTAATGTTGGAGCTTCCAGTATAAGTATTGACTGGAAGTAATCAACCAATTTATTGGCCAAAATTTTACTTTCACTTATTTTTAAAAACAGCTCAGCATGAGTTTAATTTTAAAAATTGAACTTGAACTTAGAACTTGTTACAAATTATCGTTTCTGTTATTGTCACGAATAGATTAATTTCACAAGAGGTATAAGATGAGAACCTGCGATGTAATAGCTAAAAAGCGTGATGGTGGAAAACTTACGTCAAAAGAACTTGAGTTCGTAGTGCAGGGCTTTATCGAAGAAGAAATCACCGATTACCAAATGTCGGCGTTTCTTATGGCCTGCTATATCAGAGGTCTGGATATCGATGAAACCGGCAACTTAACTAAAGTTATGGCTTCTTCCGGTGAACAAGTAGATTTAAGTGCAATTTCGGGTATAAAGGTCGACAAACACAGTACGGGCGGAATTGGAGATAAAACAACTTTGGTTGTTGGCCCTCTGGTTGCTGCGGCCGGTGTTCCTGTAGCTAAGATGTCGGGGCGCGGTTTAGGTTATACCGGGGGTACAATTGATAAGCTTGAATCCATTCCCGAATTTAATCCATATCTTAAGGAAAATGAATTTATTAGGCAGGTATCTAAAATTGGAATTGCTATTGTTGGCGCGACTGAAAACATAAACCCGGCTGATAAGAAAATTTATGCCCTTAGGGATGTTACCGCCACGGTTTCAAGTATACCTTTGATTGCCTCAAGCATTATGAGCAAAAAAATTGCCGGCGGGGCGGATGCAATTGTTTTAGATGTAAAGGTTGGCTCCGGTGCTTTTATGAAGAAGCCGGATGACGCCAGAGAATTGGCCAAGTTGATGGTGAATATCGGGGAGAAGGCCGGGCGAAAAACGGTTGCGGTGATTACAAATATGAATGAACCGCTTGGATTTACGGTTGGGAATGCTCTTGAAGTTAAAGAGGCAATAGATACGCTTAAAGGGAAAGGGCCCAAAGATTTAACGGAGCTTTGTCTCACCATAGGTTCTCATATGCTTGTTTTGGGTGAAGCGGAAACGAGTGTTAAATCGGCAAGGGAAAAGTTAGAGGAGGTTATTTGCTCGGGTAAGGCGCTTAAAAAGTTTGCTCAGTTTGTTGAAGCGCAGGATGGGAATCCGGAAGTAATTGATAATTATGATATTTTGCCAAGAGCAAAGATAGTTTCCGACTATATTGCATCAGGTGACGGTTATATTTCGTCAATTGATGCGGAAGCTGTAGGAAAAGCTGCTTTGGAGCTGGGCGCGGGCCGCGCAACCAAGGATGATAAGATAGACAGTTCCGTGGGCATCGTTTTGAAGCACAAGGTTGGGGACCATGTTGAAGCGGGCGATGTCTTGGTTGAAATTCACGCAAACGATATTGTTCTGCTTGACCGAGCCGATACGATTATAGATAATGCTATAAGTATTTCAAAAGAGAAGCTGGAGAAGAAAGCAATGGTAATGGAAGTGATTAGCTGAGAGCGTAGAGCTGAGAGAATAGAGCTTAGGATGATCTTTTTAAGAATTTCATCTTTTATTTTTTTGGTCTTAAAATTTTAAATTTTTCTATATCGTTTTTATTTTTTAATTTTTATTTTTTCATTAAATCACTACCGACTAACCACGGAGGAACGATGGCAGAAAATGTATTAGAACTTATAGGTAATACCCCGATTGTCAAGATTAAAAAGATGAATCCAAATCCCAATGTTACTATTTACGCAAAACTTGAAGGATTTAATCCCGGTGGTTCCATTAAGGACCGTGTCGCCAAATATATGATAGAGAAGGCTGAGGAGTCCGGGGAATTAACCAAAGATAAAATTATTATCGAGGCAACGAGCGGGAATACCGGAATTGGCCTTGCTTTGGTTTCAGCAGTTAAAGGCTATAAATGTCTAATTGTTATGCCTGAATCAATGAGCATTGAGCGGAGAAGGATATTAAAAGCTTTTGGCGCCGATATTCTGCTTACGCCGGCCGAAGGGAAGATGCCCGGAGCTATCAAAAAAGCCGAAGAACTTGCTAAAGATCCCAAGTATTTTGCGACAAAACAATTTGAAAATCTTAACAACATGCTTACTCATTACGAAACGACGAGTCAAGAAATCTTAAAACAGGTTGGGAAAGTGGATGTTTTTGTTGCCGGAATTGGGACAAGCGGGACAATTATGGGGATAGGCAAGAGACTTAAAGAGGTTAATCCAAACGTAAAAATTATTGGCGTTGAGCCGAGAATGGACTCAAAAATTCAAGGCCTTAAATGTTTGGATGAAGGGTATGTTCCCTTGATATATGATGAAAATATTTTAACTGAAAAAATTATAGCTGAAGATGAAGATGCTTTTAGAACCGCCAGAGAGCTTGCGAAAAAAGAGGGAATTTTTGTGGGGATTTCGTCCGGAATAGCTATGCATGAAGCGCAAAGGCAAGCGAGCATGATGGATAGCGGAACGGTGGTCACGGTATTTCCCGATAGCGGGGATAAATATTTAAGTACAGATTTGTTTAAGGAGTGTTAAGATGAAGCTCATTTTTAAAGTATGTAAATTTTTGGCGGCTATTCTTTGGATAGGACTATCTTTAGCTGTCATAGTGTATTTTTCTTCCGGCGCAATTGAACTTTTCTCAGCGGGCAAAATTTTACAGGGAATAATGTGGCTCATTTTGTTTATCGGGGTTCCGCTTGTCCTCTGCTTCGCGCTTTACACTTTGCTTTTATTTCCGATAAATTATTTTAGCATCAGGCTTAACGAAATGAGAAAAGCCGAGAATAAAGAATAAGAGCCGGAGTTAGCGTTATCTTTTGTGCCTCGGTTGCTTGCCCACCGATAGCAGGGCTTATGATCGCAGGCTCGTCATTGCGAGCACCTCACCCCAGTTTAACCGGGGTGATTTAAGAAAGAAACAAGGTTTTGGTATGGAGAGTGGTGAGCTTGTTTCTTAGGAGCGGCCTGCCCGCCAGTGCCTGGCTCAGGCAGGCACTGAGAATTTACTTTTCCCACGTCATTGTGCCTGCCCGCCTTCAGCCAAAGGCTGATGGTCCTCTGGGCTACTGGTGGGCTTTCCGGCCCTCCACTCGTTTTATCGGGGCGGTCTCAGGTTTCGCTTTGTCCGACCCACCCGGGTTTTAAAAAACAACTTCACCCGTTACCCTATACCCTTCTTTTCCTGAAGGCTGAGGGCTGGCAGCTGGCTAAAGGCTGAACTCTTCTTCCCCTCCCTCGACGGGAGGGGGTTGGGGGAGGGTGTGATGAGGTTTTGCCCTTAACATTTTTCATTTTTATTTCTTAATTTAAAATAGGCTAGGAGCCGCCTCTTATTTGCCACAAGCCAATTATTTTTAAGATAAAGATAAATCCGATAAAAAGGCCAACGACAATTATTGGGTATATCTCTTTCTTGACTTTCATTTCAATCACACCTCTATTCTTGCTTTCACCGCATCGAAGTTGCATTTATCAACGCATCGCAGACACCTTATGCACTCCGCCGATGTTTCGGTCAACGTCGATATTTCAATACCCATGGGGCAGTAAATCTCGGAACATTTCGTACAATTTTTACAAATATCTACGTTTCTTGCGAGTTTTATGAAACTTATTTTGTTGAATAACGCTTGAATTGCGCCGAAAGGACAGGCGTATCTGCACCATGCTCTATCGATAAACAGAGAAAGCGTTAAGAAAATTGCCATAGTTATTACCGCGCTAATTGCAACATTACCCCAAAGTCCCGCAAAGCGGAATAAGGCCGAGTAGGGATCAAAAAGCTTAAATATCATGACACCTAAAGTTAGCGCCAAGAATAAAATCAAGCCAAGAATGACATATTTTACGTATCTAAGAGCTGAGTCAATTTCCTTCGGTACTTTAATTCTTTTTGGAAACGCTTTTTTCCCCAGCATTCCAAGCCATTCCTGTACGCTCCCGAAAGGACATATCCAGCCGCAAAAAGCCCTTCCTGTTACTACCGCTGTCAAGATGGTTGCCCCGAGGAGCACAAGTTTGGTTATTGGCATACTAAAGATATATGTTCCCGTTCCCAGGTTTTGAAAGATCTTGACAAATCCCCCAAACGGACAGTATGTGCCCAAAGAGGGGAAGCCGGATTTTCCTCCGCCATAAATTAGATGGCCGATGGAAATGTATAAGATGAAGGAAAAGAAGCCAAACTGGCTGATAAACCTCATAATATCTAAATTTGTTATTTTATATTTATTTTTTAAGTTAGTTAACATATTCGCACCTTCTTTTAGAAAACAAGAGGGGCGAAATTGCCCCTCTTGTTTTGTTGGTTAATCGCAGTTTTTCCAAAGAGGTTCACCCTCTGGATTTCTGAGAGTCGCAGTTTTGCTCGTTGTAAGGTTCTTGATTGTTACAGCGGCATAATTATCTCCACGGTCTTCTTCTTTTTCTATTACCTCAATAATTAGGTTGTCTCCCTCCGCAATTGCTATGCCTTTTTCATTCCAGAACCAGGGAGGACCAACCTCAACCTCATAAATCTTACCATCTTGAGCTTCGATTTTGAAGCTGTTTCCTTCAGCCAAATCGACTTCAGTTACTTTACCCTGAAGGTCAATTATTGCATGCTCATGCTCTTCACAATCATCACAGTTACATCCATTGTGGTTTTTGGAGTCAGCTTCCTTTTTATTGCGGTCGGCATGTCCGTTCCCTTTTTCGTGAGTCTCGGATTTGCTCCCATAATCTTCGCGGAAACTTTCTGAAGATATTGCTTCATGTTGAGCCTTGCCTCTTTGTTTAGCTTGAGCTGCGGATCCGCTGGTAACGGCATAAGCAACTCCGGCAAAGAGAAGAACGATGATTGAGACTGCTATTACGGTTGATAGTTTGATTTTCATTGCTTTTCACTCCTTTCTTTGATTTATTTTCCTTCTGTCTTAATAATCGAACATCAAGATTAAAGGAAGATTAGAGAAAGATTAGAATTTGATTAGAAATGGATGGCGAATGGCTTATAGCAGATAGCGTATAGCTGATGACAGATGAAGTATAGTAAAATCAGCAATCTGGCCAACAAACTACCGACTCCTGACTGATAGAACAGAGAGCAGAGAGCTAATAATAAAGGATTAAGGGGTAAGGATTAATTCTTCCTCGTCATTGCCTGGTACAGGTCTAACGACGAGGCGAAGCCGAAGTAATCTTCTTAAACTACACCTTGAGACTGCCGCGCCCTTCGGGTTCCCGCCAGAGGTGGGCAGGCGCAGTGACGGCTGGTGTTATTGTCTGTCTATCGGCAGGTAGGTGAGGGACTGTTAGATTATTATTTTCGTTATTGTGAGGAACGCCTGGTTCATTTCGTCATTGCGAGCACCCCACCCCAGTTAAACTGGAGTGATTTAAGAAAGAAACAAGGTTTTGGTATGGAGAGTGGTGAGCTTGTTATTTAGGAGTGACCAAAGGGAGCGCGGCAATCTCGGTTTAATCATAACAGCTGATTTGTTTTTCCTGGAGACTGAAGACTGGTGTCTGGAGGCAGATAGCAGATATTGAAATTCATTGAGACTAATAGTAATCCATTGAAATTAATGGTAACTAATTGTAATTTGTAGAGATTAACAGTTACTTATTTAAAATCTCTATTTTATTACAACTTAATCTCCACTTAATCTTACTAACTACCGTCTAATTTCTGCTTAATCTCTGTACTTTAATCTCTCTGCTTATGTTTCTCCTGGAGACTGGCAGCTGGAGGCTGAGGACTGATGGTTAATCGGCAAATAAACAGAGAAAGTGGTTGTCTTATCGGGGATACTTTCAACTTCAATTTTTCCGCCGTGGGCTTCTGCGATATTCTTTGCGATTGCAAGTCCCAACCCTGTTCCGCCCGAGGTACTTTTTTCTCCTTTGTAGAACCTTTCGAATATATGCGGGATGTCATCTTTAGGAATGCCGGCCCCATTATCCGAAACGCTTAACACGGTAAAGTCGGGTCGTCTACCTGCTTTAAGTGTTATGGTGCCTCGTTTGGATACGTGCTTGGTGGCGTTGTCAATGAGACTAAGGAAGAGTCTTTGCAGCTTCTTTTTATCGCCTCTGAAGGTAAAATTCTTAAAGTCGTCAAAATGTATCTCGGCACTTTTTGGTTTTATGAGATTTTCCGATTTGTCTATAATTTCTTGTAAAAATTTCTTAGCCGAAATTTTTTCGATTGCAAGCTCATTCTTGTAGCTCTCGTCTCTTGCCAAACTTAAAAGGTCATTTACCATCGACGTCATTTTTTCGAGCTCTTCCTGAGCATTTTTTAAGGCATTTTTTAAATCGTCCTTTGTGGCTTTTTGATTTCTTAGCGCTACATCGATTTCTCCTCTTGCTATTGTTAACGGGGTTTTAAGCTCATGTGAAATATCCGCGAAGAAATTTTTTTGCCCCTTAAAAAGGTTATCGAGTTTTTCAATCATTTTATCGAAAGCATCGGCAAGTTTCTTCAACTCATCTTTTGGCCCTTTTAAATTAACGCGTTGACTTAAGTCTCCCGAGCTTATTTCATTAGCCTTCTCGGTTATTGTTTTTATCGGTTTGAGCGCGCGGCTTACGAAAATAATGCCGGTTGCCAGGGCGATTATTATAAATATGACATTAGCGACGAGAAGCGATATTCCCAAAGAAAGTATGTTTTGCTCACTTTCATAAAGAGGCAAGGCGGATACAAAATAACCATCATCAATCTTTTTTATTCCTACTCGAACCATTGAATCATCGGTTAATAAGCTGTTTGTTATGACGGGTTCTTTTTTGGCTTGATTCAGCGTGGCTTCATCGATTATTATTTCATTTTCTCCAAGAAAGATACTTGTTGAGGTAATTTTGCCTTGGGAATCAACGATCTCCTCAAGAAAAGTTTGCCCACCACCGACACCTTTACCGGCTCCTCTCAATCCTTTAAAGTGCATTCCATTATTATTTTCAAATTGTTCCAGTCTGTGGGAGATCGATTGATCAATTCTTGAATAAGTTTGTTGTTTTGCGTATGTATATATAGCCGCGCTAAAAAGGACTAAAATGAAGACCAAGATGAGCGTATAACCAATAACTAATTTTGTTTTAAAAGATTTAAACAAAGTTATTCTCCTATTTTATAGCCTGCTCCGCGGACAGTTTGAATGAGTTTTTTGTCGAAGCCTTCGTCTATTTTTTTTCGAAGGTATCTTATATATACATCAACAATATTTGTCTGCGTGTCGAAATCGTAACCCCACACATGTTGGGCTATTCTGGTTCTGCTTAAAACCATGTTTTTGTTTCTCGCGAGATATTCCAAAAGGGCGTATTCGCGGGAAGTCATGTTGATTTTTTGGTTGCCTCTTGCAACTTCATGAGACGCGGTATCAATTTTCAAATCGAAAATTTTTATGATGTTACTTTTTTCTGTCGTGGCTCTTCTTAGGAGTGCTCTTGTTCTTGCCAAAAGTTCATCAAAGGAAAATGGCTTGGGTAGGTAGTCATCTGCTCCCGCGTTAAGGCCTTTAACCTTATCCTCAACCGTATCTCTTGCTGTAAGCATAAGGATAGGGGTTTTTACGCCTCTCTCACGAATCTTTTTGGTTAGCTCAAATCCGTTCATTTTTGGGAGCATTACATCGAGCAAGATAAGGTCATACCTTTCGTTTAAGGCTTTAAAGTAACCGTCTTCTCCATCAAGCACAAAGTCTACGGTGTAGTATTCTGCCTCAAGCCCTTTTTTTATGAAGTTTATAATTTTTTGCTCATCTTCTATTATTAAAATCCTCATATTCAACTCCTATGATTCTATAATATTAGGAAATAATCAAATGACCAACGGCTATTACTATTTTTAACTCTTAAACTGTGTTAGCATTTCTTTATATTATTTTAAAAATGAAGGGATACTAATGAAACGGACTAAGATAATTATTTTAACTGCAATTTTTTTATGTGTTTTGAGTTTAAGCACGTTAATTACAATTTATACGGATTTTTTGTGGTTTTTAGAACTTGGTTTTTCAGCTGTCTTTACTAAGATTTTATTCACCAAGCTCATCCTTTTTATTATTCCCGGTATTTTGTTTTTTATATTTATATATTTTAACGTTTTTTTAACGAATCGTTTTGCTCCAAAATATACTTTGGAGGCTGAAAATCAAATAGTTATTTTAAACCCTCCCATTGCCCGAAAGATGTTTACGGTTATATTTTTGGGGATTTCTCTTTTCTTTAGTTTTGTTATGGCTTCTGCCGCAAAAGAATTTTGGTTTAATGCTCTCTGTTATTTAAACAAAGTTTCTTTTTCAGGTGTCGATCCGATTTTTAATCGCAACATTTCTTTTTACGTTTTTACTCTTCCGATTTTTCGTCAAGTGTATAGTTGGCTTTTAGTTGCGATAGCAATAACGGCGATGGTGACTGCTTTATCATATTTTTTGCATCGGGGAATAATTATCGGGAAAGGAAGTTTTTATAGATTTGCCCCTCATGTTAAAGCTCATTTATCCGTTCTTTTAGGATTATTTTTTCTCGTTCTGTCGTGGGGATACACCTTGCGAGCCTACAATCTTCTTTATTCGGCACGGGGAGCAGCTTTTGGCGCAAGTTATGCTGATATTCATGCGCAGCTTCCTTTTTATCGTTTTATGGCGTTGGTGGCGGTTGTCATCGCCATAATTTTCATGCTAAACATTAAATACAAAGGGTGGCGTCTTCCGCTTGTTGGGGTAGCCATTCTTTGTATTTCATCTTTAGTTAGCGTTATGTATCCGGCAATTATTCAGCAATATATTGTATCTCCCGATGAACTTGCCAAGGAAAGTAAATATATAAAACTTAATATTGAGCATACAACAAAGGCATATAATCTGGACAAAGTTGTAGAAAAGGAAATGCTTGTCACAGGTGATTTGGCTATTGAAGATCTTAATAAAAACGCGGGAACCATGAATAATATCAGGCTTTGGGATTGGAGACCGCTGAAGACTACTTTTGGTCAAATACAAGAAATTCGACCTTACTACGTTTTTAATGACGTTGATGTAGATCGCTATAAATTTAACGGCAATTTGGAAGAGGTTACTTTGTCGGCAAGGGAGTTGTCGATTGAGAGATTGCCGCAAACGGCAAAAACGTGGGTAAACGAGCACATGGTTTTTTCCCATGGGTATGGGTTTTGCCTAAACCCCGTGAGTAAGGTTACAAGTGAAGGATTACCTGAGCTATACGTCAAAGATATTCCCCCAAAGGCGAGTGTCGATTTGGAAATTACGAGACCCGAAATTTATTATGGAGAAGTAAATGACGCATATTTGGTGGTCGGAGTAAAACCTCCAACCAGGGAGCTTGATTATCCTAAAGGAGATAAGAATGAATATGTAACTTATAAAGGCAAGGGCGGGATACCCCTTTCTTCCACGATAAGGAAGGCCGCATTTGCAATGAGGTTTGGCAGCTTAAAACTTTTTTTAAGCGACGCGATTGGTTCACAAAGTAAGATAATTTTTCAAAGAACTGTTAAATCTCGCGTTAAGGCGGTGGCACCGTTTCTTTCTTATGATAAAGACCCTTACCTTGTTGTATCAAAAGGGAGGCTTTGTTGGGTGCTTGATGCATATACCAAGACCAACATGTATCCTTACTCTACGCCCACCGGTAATTTCAATTACATAAGAAACTCGGTTAAAGTGGTTATGGATGCATACGATGGAGATTTAAGTTTTTACGTCTTTGATGAAAGTGATCCGCTGATAAAGTGTTATCAGAAAATCTTTCCCGAATTATTTAAACCTGCGAGCGCCATGTCATCAGATTTACATGCTCACATTAGGTATCCTGTTGATCTTATGATGACTCAGGCGCGGATATATTCTATTTTCCATATGACTGACCCACAGGTTTTTTACAACAAAGAAGACCAGTGGGCCGTTCCTCACGAAATTTATGGAGGAAGCGACGTTGAAATGGAACCCTATTACGTAATAGTAAAATTAGAGGATGAGGAGAAGGAAGAGTTTTTGCTCATGCTTCCTTTTACTCCTGCTAAAAAGGACAATATGATAGCTTGGATGGGCGCGCGCTGCGACGAGCCAAACTACGGAGAGCTTATTATTTATAAGTTCCCAAAGGAAAAGTTGATTTTTGGGCCAATGCAGATTGAGGCAAGGGTGGATCAAGACCCGGAGATATCGCGAGAGCTTACTTTATGGGGACAGGGAGGTTCAAACGTTATACGCGGAAATCTTCTTGTGATTCCAATAGAAGACTCGTTACTGTACATTGAGCCCCTTTATTTGCAAGCGGAGCAAAGCGAGCTTCCTGAGCTAAAACGGGTTATCGTGGGTTACGGAAACAAAGTGGTAATGAAGAAGAGCATTGAAAGCGCTCTGCTCTCCCTTTTTGGAGAAACAAAGCCCGTTGAGGAAAAGGAAACTTTACCGGATGTGGATATAACCACAGAAAACTTAATTAAATTAGCAGTAGAATATTTTGATAAAGCTCAAGAATATCAGCAAGAGGGCGATTGGGCCGGTTATGGTGAGGAAATTGAGAAGTTGAGAAAAGTTTTATCTGACCTGGAACAACAATCGGGAAAGTAAAAAGGGAATTTACCTTCTGAAGCGAATGTTTTTAAGTGAAAGGGGGTAATGTCATGGAAGTTGAAATTGGAAGGATTGCTCATTACTTTTCTCATATTGGTGTAGCAGTTGTGGATATAGCAAACGGGAATTTAAATATAGGTGATTCCATTCACATAAAGGGCCATGTGACCGATTTTGCTCAAAATGTCGAGTCGATGCAGGCTGAACACCAATCGATTGAAATCGCCAAAGCCGGTCAGTCCGTTGGCTTAAAAGTAAATGAACACGTTCGAGAGAATGACGTAGTTTATAAAGTTTCATGAGATTTTTCGTCAATAAAATTTGAAATATTTGAGGAGTAAAGGCCTCGTAATTCAAGATGCTCATAAATCATCGTTTAAGCTTCCTTGTTCTAAATCATAAAAAAGCCGCTCTGTGATATAATTGATAAGCTGAATTTGCGATTAAAGTGGGAAGATAATGGAAATTATAGTAAGTCACGTTAATGCTGATTTTGATTCTATAGCGGCAATGGTGGCGGCTCAAAAAATTTATCCTGATGCAAAACTTGTTTTTTCAGGTTCCCAAAATCGAAATGTAAGGGAATTTATTTATTTGCATCGTGATCTTATAGATTATTTGGATATTAGACAGTTAAATGAAAATGCTGTTGACAGAGTCATAGTCGTTGACACTAAAATCGCTGATAGATTGGGTGAGCTTAAGCGCCTTGTTTTAAGATCCGGTGTTGAGGTATTTACCTTTGATCACCATCCGCTGACCGATGAAGATATGAAAGTTACGCGCGATTTTTCCGAAGAAATCGGCTCTACCACCACCATCTTAACCAAAATAATCAGAGATAGGCAGATTGTCATATCTCCTTTTGAAGCCACACTTTTTTCCCTGGGAATTCATGAGGATACCGGCTCATTGACATATCCGACTACCACGTATGATGATGCCGAAGCCTTGGCTTTTTTGATGGCTCAAGGAGCAAACATCGATTTAATAAATTATTTTTTAAATTTAGTTTTAACAAAAGAACAGCACGAACTTCTAAATGTTTTGCTTAAGTCGGCTCGTGTTATAAACGTTAACGGAATTGATTTAATGTTTACCAACGCTAAAGCCGCTGATTATGTTGACGGTGCTTCGGTTCTTACTCGTAAGATTGGGGACCTGGAAAACATTGACGTTGTTTTTTCTTTTATAGAAATGAAAGATCGTATTCACATAATAGGCAGAAGCAGAATTGATGAGGTTGATGTCGGGGGGATTTTAACGAGATTCGGAGGGGGAGGTCATCCTCAAGCCGGTTCTGCTGTGATTAAAGGTAAATCTTTAAAAAAAATCGAGAAAGAGCTGTTAGAACAAATTTATGTTCACGCTAAAAAACTTCTTACCGCACGGGAAATTATGTCTAAGCCGGTGCGAATCGTTGATTCTAAAATGACAATTCAAGAGGCGGGCAAATTGATGATTCGCTATGGCCACACCGGACTTCCTGTTGTTGATGATGATAAACTTGCAGGCATGATTTCTCGTCGTGATGTGGACAAAGCTATACACCACGGATTAAGTCGTGTGCCCGTGAAAGGATTTATGTCTCACAATGTTATAATTGTGGATTTAAATAAGCCGGTTCATGAAATTCAGCAGATTTTGATGGAAGAAGGAATAGGCAGAGTTCCCGTAATCGAAAACGGAAAGATTGTGGGAATTGTTACTCGGACGGATGTTCTTTCTGCGCTGCATGGCTCCGATTATCTATCTTCACCGAATGTTCCCAGAATACGCGTCAAATTTACCAGAAAAGAAATAAAAGAAAAAATCAAAAGATTATTACCGGAGAGAGTCCAGACTCTTCTTAAAGAATTTGGTGATTTAGCAGAAAAAAAAGGTTTAAATGTGTATCTTGTCGGTGGATTTGTCCGGGATATTCTACTAAACCATCGCAATCTCGATGTTGATATTGTTGTCGAGGGTGACGCGATTGCTTTTGGGAAAGCCATTGTCAAAAAGATGGGAGGTCGAATTCGGGCTCACAAGAAGTTTGGCACGGCGGTACTGATTTTACCCAACGATTTTCGTGTAGACATTGCTTCATCCCGAATTGAATATTATGAGCATCCCGCGGCTTTACCCCAGGTTGAATTTACGTCCATAAAGAATGATTTGTCGAGACGGGACTTTAGCATAAATGCTATGGCGATGGCTTTAAATACTCCTCGTTTTGGCGGTCTTTTGGATTTCTTCTGGGGCCAGCGTGATGTTGAAAAAAAACAGATTAGAGTTTTACATAGTTTAAGTTTTGTGGAAGATCCAACGCGTATATTTAGGGCTGTGAGGTTTGAGCAAAGATATGGCTTTATGATGGAAGCGCAAACAGAGGAGCTTGCAAAAAAAGCAATTGAGATGGAGTTGGTTGGTGAGCTTACAAATGCGAGAGTCATGTATGAGTTGGTTATGATATTATCTGAAAAAACAGCTTGGGAGGCGATTGAGCGCTTGTGGCAATTGGGCGCTTTACAGATACTTCACTCCAAACTAATTGTCGATAATCAACTCAAACTTCTTTTTAAACAGATTTTAAATTCCATCCCTCAATTGGATATTTATTTTTCTGCCAAGTCCCGGCAATGGATCGTGCTTTTGATGGCAATGTTTCGGAATTTGAACGAAGATGAACTTGCCGAGTGGTGTTCGCAGATGCGTTTGAAAAAGAAAGATGAAAAAGTTTTTAAAGAGGGGATTTTAGAGGCACCTGATGTATTGAAAAAACTGAGTTTATCTCCAAAGATAAAGAACAGCGAGCTCTATTTCTTGTTAAACGGCTTATCTCAGGAATCGCTGGTTTATGTATTTTCGCGCAGTTCGCGTCCTCAAATGAAAGAAAGAATTATTTATTATCTTTCTAATCTTAAGAACATTTCAACCGGTCTTTCAGGCAAGGATTTGGAAAAATTAGGATTTGAGGCCTCTCCATTGTATAATCTGGTCTTACGAGATTTGCTCACTGCAAAATTGGATGGTGTTGTGAAAACCGAAAAAGAAGAGACAGAATTTGTAAAGTCGGCGTTTAAAAGATTAGGGAGGGATAGTATATTTTGATTAGTTTAGCTGGAGTAATGCTTTTTATAGCGCTGATACCGGCGATAATAGTTCATGAATATTGTCATGGAAGGGTTGCTGAATTATTGGGAGATAAAACCGCAAGATTTGCGGGCAGATTGACGCTTAACCCCATACCTCACATTGATCTTTTTGGTACGATAATTTTACCCTTACTTATGGTAATTTCGGGTTCCCCAATTGTTTTTGGATGGGCAAAGCCTGTTCCTATTAATCCCTATAATTTTAAGGATCCTCGTAAAGGAATGATGTATACGGGGATGGCGGGGCCCGCTTCAAATTTAGTTATGGCCGCGATTGCCGGTTTAATTGTAAGGGTCGGATTGTTTGCTTATGCTCCTATTATCGAGACTTTTTTAGTTTACTTTTCGCTTATAAATATATTGTTGGGTGTTTTTAACCTTATACCGATACCCCCTTTAGATGGTTCTCGTATACTGTCAGGTCTTTTGCCTCCTGAATTGGCAAGAGAATACAATAAAATTGAGCGATATGGCATGGTTATATTGATAATCATCTTTCTTTTTTTTAATAATGTACTTTGGGCTGTAATCGGTCCTGCCATGAAATTCTTAAGTTACTTATTTTTGGGCTATCATTTTTTTTAAAGATTTAAGAAGAGGTGTTTACGTGAAAAAACGAGTTGTAAGCGGAAATCGTCCGACGGGAAAGCTTCATATAGGTCACTATCACGGAGCTTTAAAAAATTGGATTGAGCTGCAAGATAAATACAATTGCTTCTTTTTTGTAGCTGATTGGCACGCTTTAACCACAAAGTATGATGAGACGAAAAACTTAAGAAAAGACGTGGAAGAGATGGTGATTGATTGGATAGCTGCCGGGCTTAATCCTTCGAAGTGCACCATATATCGTCAATCTGACGTGCCGGAGGTTGCAGAATTAAACCTCTACTTTTCCATGATTACGCCAATTTCCTGGTTGGAAAGATGTCCTACTTATAAAGAAATGATTAATGAAATTAATTATAAAGATATATCCACTCACGGATTTTTGGGGTATCCGATTTTACAAGTAGCCGATATAGTTCTGTATCATGGTGAGCTTGTGCCCGTAGGAGAGGACCAGTTGCCCCATCTTGAGCTTGGGAGAGAAATAGTTCGCCGATTTAATCACTTTTATGGTCAATATTTTTCTGAGCCCCAAGCAATTTTGTCCCAGGCAAAGAGGGTTCCCGGGATAAATGGGCGCAAGATGAGCAAAAGCTATGGAAACGCCATAAATTTATCGGATTCGCCGGAAGAAATTTTAAAAAAAGTTCAAATGATGATAACCGATCCCGCGCGTATAAAACGAACTGATTTGGGGCATCCTGATGTTTGTTTAGTTCACGGTCTTCATAAAATATACAGCGATGATGTTGATAAAATTACCGAAGGGTGTAAAGCGGGGGAAATAGGTTGTGTTGAGTGTAAAAAGTTACTTGCCGAAAGGATAAACGAATCTTTGGCTGATTTTAGAAAACGAAGAGCTGAGCTTGAAGGGAATTCTGACAAAGTGTGGGATATCTTAAGGGAAGGTGCCAAAAAAGTAAAACCCATTGCTCAAGAAACCCTTAATGAGGTAAGAAAAAGAGTGAGGATTGATTAAATAAAGAAGCTTAGAGCACAGAGATTAGAGCATAGAGCAAAGAGCAGGGAGCAGACGGGAGAGAGGGTTGGCGACATAGTAACATAGCGACTTAGAAACCAAGTAGCCACGTAACTAAGAAACTAAGAAACCAGATAACTCCCGACTTCCGACTAATTAGGGCTAAAGCCCTCGTGATGACAAAGAAAAGGCAGGTACAGGCATGGAAGCCGTAGGCGACTAAATAATCTGCTTTAACAAGAATCTAAGGAGCTAAGAAACCAGGGTGTCTTATCAAATAAAAATTGAGGGTTTTGAGGGACCCTTTGATCTTCTTTTAAATTTAATAATGAAGCAAAAGCTCGATATCTATGACGTTCCCATCGCTAAAATAACCGAGGAATATCTTTCTTACATCGAACATTTGCAAGTTCTTGATTTGGAAATGGCCAGCGAGTTTTTATTGGTCGCGTCAACGTTGGTTGAAATAAAATCAGCGACTCTTCTTCCAGGGAAGGAAAGTAACCTGGAAGAAGAAATTTCCCCCGAAGAAGCCAGGCAAAATCTTGTTGCAAGGTTGGTTGAGTACAAGAAGTTTAAAAATGCTTCTTTGAGTTTAAAGGCGAGGTTAGAATCTGAGAGCAGATTTTATAAACGCGAGGTTGGTTTGGAAGATAGATTTCTTAAACTTATGCCGGATTTTTTGGAAGGTGTGCCAATTGAAAGTTTAGCTGAAAAAATAGGCAAACTTTTGGCAAAGAAAAGCACTCTTGTTGATACGTCACATGTGATCCCGAAACCCATTAACCTAAAAGTAGTTTTTCCAATTATAATTAGTAAATTTACGCGCAAAAAAATGCAATCTTTTCGTGAGCTTACAACTGATTGTAAAAGTAAAGCCGAGATAGTTGCTTATTTTTTAATTATTTTAGACTTTTATAAAAATGGTTTACTGAAGATTAATCAAGCTAAAATTTTTGGTGAAATTGAAATGGAGTTTTGTGAAGTCCCAAACCCTAAAATAACGGAGGAAATTTATGGAATCTGATGTAAGGGGCATATTAGAGGCCCTCCTTTTTGTTGCAGACGAACCTTTAACTTTAAAACAATTCGTAAAAATAACGGGATTCGACGGAGATTTAATTGTAAAAACACTCAACGAGTTGGCCGAGGAGTATCAACGGGAAAATAGGGGTATTCAGTTGAGAGAGGTGGCTGGCGGTTATAGATTTTTTACACATCCTGCCTATGCCCCATATATCGAGAAACTGGTACTCTCTGCTGATTATCGAAAAATTAGTCAGGCCTCCTTGGAAACCCTTGCAATTATTGCATATAAGCAACCGATTACACGAGTTCAAATAGGGGCGATAAGAGGAGTTAATGTTGTAGGGGCCATTGCTTCTCTTCACGAAAAGGGATTAATTAAGGAAATGGGCAGGGAACGAGGGCCCGGACAACCAATTTTGTATGGAACAACGGAAATATTTCTTGAAAATTTTGGTTTAAAAAATATTGATGAACTCCCGCCGGTTAAAGATTTTGCGCCCGATGAAGAAACAGTGGATCAACTCCAATTAAAGTTAATGTCTGAGCCTGTTGAAAACTTGGAGAAGGAAAGCTAGCGTAGAGCAGAGAGCATTCTTTCTCGTCATTGCAAGGAGTCTTTGGCTTATTCTGTCATTGTAAGCGACCGTAAGGTTATTATTCCGTCATTGCGAGGAGCCGTAGGCGACGCGGCAATCTCAAGCACACTCGTTATTGCGAGGCGAAGCCGAAGCAATCTCTCGGCTTTAAAAATGTTTTTAAATTTAAAATTTGCATTTTACAAATTTCATTTTCCAATGGAGCAAAGTGACTGAAGCAATCTCACACCATCCGTCATTGCGCCTGTCCGCCTCTGGTGGGAGGAGCCGTAGGCGACGCGGCAATCTCAGGTTATAATTACATTCATGAGCAAGAAATCCTATGTTTACATAATGACCAATAAAAGAAACAAGGTTCTTTACACGGGTGTTACCGGCGATTTAATAAAAAGAGTTTACGAGCACAAAGAGAAGCTAACAAAAGGTTTTACCAAGAAATATAACGTAAACAAACTTGTATATTACGAAGTTTTTGATGATATGGCAAATGCTATCTCAAGGGAAAAACAGATAAAGGCCGGTACCCGAGAAAAGAAAATTGAATTGGTAAACATTATGAATGATAAATGGCAGGATTTATATCCTGAACTGTTGTAAGTTTGGTATTCTTGAGATTGCCACACTCCGACAAGTCGGGGCTCGCAATGACGATAAAAGTAATGGGTTTGCGGTGACAACAAGGGAGTCATTGTAAGCGACTGTAAGGTATTATTCCGTCATTGCGCCTGCCCGTCTGTGGGCGGGAAGCGACTAAAGGGAGCGCGGCAATCTCATAAGCGAGATAACGGAAAGTTGAAGGGTATGGAGTAAAATTAAATGAAAAATAAAAAGGCAAGTCAACGAACAAACTCCCAGCTCCTGGACTAAGAGACTACCGACTAGGAAAGTAAGGAGATTCTCAAAGCTTAAAGCAGGGCTTCAAGAAGGGACATCTCATGGCATTTAGATTTGAAAAACTCGATGTTTGGCACAGGGCTATTGATTATTATATTCGAATCTGTGAAATTTCTAAGGAGTTTCCCAAAACAGAGCACTGGGGAATGAGACAACAGTTGAGAAATTCGGCATTATCTATTTCTTTGAATATCGCTGAAGCTTGCGGAAGAAAAACCAGAACAGAGTTTGCAAGGTTTATTGATATTGCAAGAGGGTCTTTGTTTGAAACCGTATCCAATTTATATGCAAGCAAGAAAAGAAAATTTATTGATGACTCTATTTATGTTGAGTTGTATGCGGAGGGAGAAGAAATCAGCAAGATGCTTACAGGACTGAAAAATCAGAAAAAGTAGGAAGCTCTCAGCTCTGTGCTCTAAGCTCTGTGCTCTAAGCTCTATGCTAATAAAGTGAGGTTATATATGGGCCAAACGCAAAGGCTGCAAAAAGTGATGGCGGCAGCAGGTATTGCTTCCAGGCGTAAATGTGAAAATTTGATATTAGAAGGTAAAGTTAAGGTAAATGGTAATGTTGTCAACGAGCTTGGTTTTAAAGTTAATCCCCTAAAAGATGTAATAGAGGTGGATGGAAAAGTAATTAGTTTTCCCGAAAAAGTTTATTTAATTTTAAACAAACCCACCGGTTACTTAACTTCAATAAGCGATCCTTTTGGAAGGCCAACAGTTATGGATTTAATTAAAGAAGAAATTAGAGTTTTTCCGGTAGGCCGGCTTGATTATGACACCGAAGGTCTTTTGATTTTTACCAACGACGGTGAATTGGCACACAGATTAATGCATCCCGGTTTTAAGCTGAAAAAGACTTACGTGGCCGGAATTAAAGGTTGTCCTGATGATGAGTCGCTGGATAAGTTAAGAAGTGGTATAGAATTAGAGGATGGTATTACTTATCCGGCCGACGTTAAGCTGATTAAAAAAGGGAAGAAAAGTTCTACAGTGACAATTACCATATCGGAAGGTCGTAAGCGCCAGGTAAGAAGGATGTTTAAGGCTATAGGATGCGATGTGATTAAATTAAAAAGAACCAATTACGGTCCGCTTACACTCAAAGACCTTAAATTGGGTGAATATTATTATCTGTCAAATTTGGAAATTGAATCTTTAAAGAAGGCCGTAAATTTAAAATAGGAGGTTTTATGAAAATTGATAAAGAAAAATTTTATCGAGTTTTAGCACCAAGGCCGATAGTTTTAATAACTACCGCAGATAAAGAAGGCAGGACAAACGCGGCGCCATTTAGCTTTGTTATGCCCGTTTCTTCCAACCCGCCACTTGTCGCGTTTGCCTCTGCTCCACAAAGGCATACATTGGCAAATATCAGAGAGACCAAAGAATTTGTTTTAAACATGCCATCTGAACATATACTCGATAAACTATGGATTTGCGCGGATAGTTTTCCAAAAGGTGTTAGTGAGATTAAACAAGCGTCTCTAACAGAAATGAAATCAGCAACAGTCGCGGTGCCCGGGATAGAGGAAAGTATCGGCTGGATAGAGTGTGTTTTAGAATTTGAAAAGGAAGCCGGGGATCACGTAATTGTAGTCGGGAAGGTTGTGAATGCTGAAATTAAGGATATTTTTTGGAGAGACGGAGAGTTTGATATTCCAAAGGCAAAACCGATACTTCATGTTACAGGAAAAGATTTTGTTGTTGCTGAGCGGGTTGTAAACATTAAATAATTTTTTAAGATTTTTGTAAAAAATGTCGATATTATATGTATAATGATACGTAGGGGCAGAGGAAGCTTTGAACCGCAATCTTAAATTGGGCGCTTTGGTTGCGGGGAGCTAGTGGCGCAACCGGCCTCTTTCTTTATGTCAATTTTTTTTACTTCTTTAACCCTGATAATTTTCAAAATGCGGAAGTGTACCTAAAACATTATTCCGTCACATTGCAATGGAGCATTTGGTTTAATCCCGTCATTGCGGCCATCCATCAGCCATAAGCTCTAAGCCATAAGCTATCAGCTCTCTGCTCTTAGCTCTAAGCCACAAGATTTTGGGTGCTTCAAAACTTATCAAAAAAACTATTGTTTTTTACTAAAAATGCCGATAACCTTTAATAGGTTTAATATTATTTGATATTAAAGTATTATTTTTAAAAAATGAGGGTTATAATAGATTAAGTTTTTATGTGTACCGGAATAGTTTGGGAAATTAAAAAGGAAATACATAATTTTTATTGAAATAATAAATAAAATTTAATAAGTGGAAAAGGGGGTGAGTAAATGCAGAGTAAGTTGTTTAAGTTTGGTTTATTGCCGCTTATATTGATTTTTACTTTGGCTATTTGTTTACCCGCGTGGGCTCAGTATGGAGGAACGGGAGATTTAGGTACCGGCGATACGACAACGGCACCTCCGGGAGGCACCATGACCATTAGCGGGAGTGGTTTTGAGCCGGGGATTGAAGTTAAAGTTTATATTCATTCTGATTATGGTATTTATTTGGGTTCTACAAACGCGGATTCAAACGGTTATTTTTCTTTGACGGTAACTATTCCTTCGGATCTTCCGGTCGGCGAGCATACTTTAACCGCTACGGGGGGAGACAGAGTTCTTACATCCGCAATTACTGTGGCAGGAAGTGTTGTTTCAACGGCGTATACAGGTGCGCCAATTATATTTATCGTTTTGGTTGGAACAGTATTATACGGTTTGGGTGCGGCAATGATTTTGAAGAATAGGAAAAAGAAAAATGTTGCTTAATTTCAATTTTTATCTGAGATTAAAGCTGCTTTTATAATTAGCCTGTGGCTGTCATGATATTTAGGTGCACAGGTTGTTAGTATAAGCTTTGCGTCTTTAGATTCTTCTAAAGCTATTTTTTCAGTGGCCTTAATTTGTTTACTCGAAAACACCTGATATATAAATTTATTATCAGGTGTTTTTAGTGTAATTTCATCTCCTTTTTTTAATTCACTTAGCCGGTTAAAAGGTTTGCTGTAAGTTACTCTGTGTCCGGCGATAGCGCAATATCCGATTTCTCCCGGGTTTACAGAGGTTGGATAGTGACCGGGGCTCTTTTGTAGAACTTCTTTTGATATTCCTTCTGAGACTGCTTGAGTGAGGCCTATTTTTGAAATTACTATTATCGTTGGGGGAAACACCTTTTTTTCTTTAATTCCTTTTTCCTGTTGCAATTCAACGGTTTCTCTTACCGGAGCTGACTCTGATTTGGATTCAATTTCTTTGAGCAAAAGGTTTTGATAATAATTTCCATAAATCGCAGTTGCGGCCGGATAAAACAATATTAGTACACCGATTATGATAAGGATTACACCAATTTGGCTCTTTTTTCCACTCATGTTTGAATTTTAACATAAAATATATTGTTAATGAGCGATGGAGCGTGGAGATTAGAGTAAGAAAAAGAAGGGGATAGGGTAACGGGGAAAGGGTAAAGTAAGGAATTAGGGGTAAGGACTAAAGGATTAAGGATTAATTCTTCCCAGTCATTGCGCCTGTCCGCCTCTGGTGGGAGGAACGAAGTGACGTGGCAATCTCATAAGTAGCGGATGGCAGATGGAGTATAGTGAAATCAGCAATCTATCCAACGAACTCCCGCCTGTCCACCTCTGGCGGAGGAGGGTGAATAAAGATAAATGCCCAATTACCTCCCTATTTCCGAATTATCGATAATACGGAAATAGGTGTAAAAGAAAACTTTTAGAAAGTTATTTAAAAGGGGTCTCTTTTTAAATAATGGTGTTTTTCTTTTAAAGGGTTTTTCCTTTGAAGGGGGCTCAAAACTAAGAAGTAAGTTCCTGGTAGGGGAATGTTTAAATTTATAAGTTTCCCATAAAATCTTCCGGTTTAACTTTTGCTTGTCGAAGGATGCCTTGAAGAGTTCCTACTTTTAACTCTTTATGTAGTGGCACTACGCAGCCAATATCTCCACTTGCAGTTGATTTTTTTAACACTACATGGCTTCCGCGCTGTCGAATTTGTCGAAATCCGAGTTGTTTTAGTGCTTGAATAGTTTCTTTACCGGAAGCTTTTCGTAACCTATGCATTAACTGCAACCTCGAAAGTTGTGAGTAGTGGTTTTTCAATTTTAAGGTCAGGGAACTCCTCTAAGTAAAGTTCTGTTGCTTCTTTTAAATTTGCCAATGCATCTTCTATGGTTGAACCTTGACTTACTGTTCCAACTTCCGGACACTCCACAACATACATATCTTCTTCTTTATGAAGTACCGCGGTGAATGTTTTGATTGTCATCGTAAAACTCCTTTCAAATATCATCAAGCCTGCTTAAAAGATAACATACATATAAAATAGAGACAATTATAAAGCTTGAATTGCGGAAGTATAGTGTCCCAGATACCTGACACAGGTTTGTACCAGGCTGGTCTGACGATGCGCTTTAAAACTAAGCAATTGAAAAAAGTTTTTATCCAAAGGATAATTGTCTACTGGACAAAAATGATTGATTTGTTCGTTTTCTTACTCGCCTAAGAAAACGAACCAAAAGACGAAGGAATTTTGTAAAATCTACAAATATTGAGATTAATAAAGAGATTTTATCGAAATTCCTGAGCTGGGCGGCCGATCATTTTTTTACGGCTCCAAAATGTACGGTTGTTCAGGCGCCTGCAGAACTCGTCAGGCTAAACTATATCCTTCCCTTTGGCTTTTAAG
>Ga0209121_10000229_pt1 | contig 59386 bp, 67 predicted proteins | sample Cruoilmetagenom3_FD_187292 | JGI IMG/M metagenome (GOLD analysis project Ga0209121, IMG submission 187292) | Oil polluted marine microbial communities from Coal Oil Point, Santa Barbara, California, USA - Sample 3 (SPAdes) (version 2) | ecosystem: Environmental > Aquatic > Marine > Oil seeps ...
TAAAGGCTAAAGGCTAAAGGCTAAAGGCTAAAGGCTAAAGGCTAAAGGCTAAAGGCTAAAGGCTAAAGGCTAAAGGCTAAAGGCTAAAGGCTAAAGGCTTTTAATTCCTTAGTTGTAAAGTTCTTGCCTGCCTGTGCGTTGCACGCAGACAGGCAAAGATGGCAAAAGAATTTAACCGGGCGGGAAGGACTAAAGAGTAAGAAAATAATCCTTTAATCCTTAATCCCATAATCCTTTCCCGATTTGCGAATTTCAATTTCCGGCTTTGCCGCATTAGGGAAAGGACTAATAACCCAAATGGAAATCTGCGTTTTTAAGAGGTGAACAAGATGGTCAAAGCGATTGTTACGGGTAGCGGTGGCAGGATGGGAGGACGGATAATAAGCCTCATATCCGGAACTGAAGGCATAGAGATAGTTGGCGCCGTTGAACAGAAGGGGCATTCCCTCACAGGCAAAGATGTGGGAGAACATCTTGGAATTGGTAAAACGGGGGTTGCTATAGATGACGATCTTTCAAAATGTATCGAAAAGGGAGATGTAGTCATTGATTTCACACATCATGACGTTGTTCCCAATCACCTCAGGATCGCTGCGGAAAAAAATAAGGCTATGGTCATAGGAACAACCGGTTTAACAGCGGATGAGATAGGGCTTGTAAAAAATCTGGCAAAAAAAACAAGATGTGTGATGGCGCCGAATATGAGTGTGGGCGTTAACGTCATGTTTAAAGTTCTTGATTATGTAGCCGGCATCCTGGGAGATGACTTTGATGTTGAAATCGTTGAAGCTCATCATAATTTAAAAAAGGATGCGCCAAGCGGAACTGCTGTGAAAATGGCTCAGATTATAGCTGAACGACTTGGACGAGATCTCGATAAGTATGGCATTTATGGGCGAAAGGGAATGATCGGTGAGAGGACAAAGGAGGAAATCGGTATTCAAACAGTCAGGGCTGGTGATATTGTCGGTGAACATACGGTCATTTTCGGTGGCATCGGTGAAAGACTGGAATTTATCCACCGGGCCCATAGTCGTGACAACTTTGCAAAAGGTGCCATCAGGGCTGCGAAATGGATCGTAAATCAGGGCAACGGCTTTTATGATATGCAGGATGTTCTCGGTTTGAGAGAGTCGTGAGATGGACAGGACCAAGGAACAAGGTGCAAGGAACAAGGATAAACCAATTTTGAATTACTGGTGGGTGGCATGGACAAACTTGTTTGTCCGTGGACAGAAACGTCAAGGATCAGGGATTGAAGGGGCGATGAGAAGCGGTGAGAGAAGATGAACGTAGCATTGTCTGTTTCATCGGATTAGGTTCCAATGCAGGTGATCCTGTTTCAAATTGCCTGGAATCTATTGAACACATCTCTCTGTTCAGCCATATAAGGATTTCAAATAAGTCATCTCTTTACAGGACAGAGCCTGTTGGATTGAAGGAACAGGAATGGTTTGTAAATGGTGTCATTGAAATTAAGACGAAATACAAAGCTTCTACCCTTTTAAGAATTCTTCAACAGGTAGAAGATGACATGGGAAGAATAAGGGGAGAAAGATGGGGTCCGAGAACAATCGACCTGGATATTCTTTTTTATGGGCAGGAAATTATAAAAGAAAAAAATCTTTTTATACCTCACCCTGAACTTCACAGGAGACGTTTTGTCCTTATTCCCATGTATGAGATTGCGCCATACGTTATACATCCAGCCTTTGGGATTTCTATTAAAGGTCTTCTTGGCAGGCTTCAGGATGAAAGCAGGGTGGAAGCTTTGTTTTAAGATTCAAATGCCAAAGCCTGAATGTCAAACGGAAATTTGTATTTAAAAATGATTCGTTTAGTAGTTGCTGTCATTATTGTGTATCTGATATATCGTCTGGCAAAGACGTTTCTTTTACCGTCAGGCAGGACATCAGAGAATTTTCCCAAAAGCCCGACTACCATAGAAGGCGAAGATATGGTAAAGGATCCTTACTGCAACACGTATATTCCTTTGAGTGAGGCTTATAAGGTATCAGTTAATGGTGAAACTCTTTACTTTTGCAGCAAGGAGTGTTTTGAAAAATACAAAACAAAGAGAAGAAAGAATTAAAGGCTGAGAATGCGAAGGTCTCAACCTTTCATTTTTCATTCTTCATTCTTCATTGAATTAGTAGCAGGAGGTTATATGAAATTCTTCATCGACACTGGTAATATTGAAGAAATTAAAGAAGGCATTCGCCTTGGCATGGTTGACGGTGTAACCACCAACCCCACTCTGGTCGCGAAGGAAAATAAAGATTTTGATACCGTTGTAAAGGAAATCCTGGAAATTGTTGAGGGACCTGTAAGTTTGGAGGTAATCAGTCTTGATGCTGAAGGTATGATAGCTGAAGGAAGAGAACTGGCGAAACTGGCTGATAATGTTGTTGTAAAGGTGCCGATGTTAACGGAAGGTTTGAAGGCTACAAAGATATTGTCGAATGAAGGGATTCGTGTAAATCAAACGTTGGTATTTTCTCCAATCCAGGCCTTGATGGCGGCAAAGGCTGGTGCTGCCTATGTAAGTCCCTTTGTAGGGAGGCTTGACGATATTTCCCATGTTGGTATGGATCTGGTTGAGCAGATAATAACAATTTTCGATAACTACGACTTTGATTGTGAGGTGCTTGTCGCCAGTGTGAGAAATCCTCTCCATGTACTGGAAGCAGCCCTCATGGGTGCTGATGTTGCCACAATACCTTTTAAAGTTTTGGTCCAGCTGGCCAAACATCCTCTTACGGATATAGGAGTAGATAAGTTTTTGGCAGATTGGGAGACGGTTCCGAAAAAATAAAATGATAGATTTTTTAAAAAATTCTTTTGACAAACTGCCCATATCGGGGAAGAAAAAACATGTATTCAATCTACCCAATAGTATAACCATGCTGAGGATAGGGGTGATACCGGTACTGTTTCTTCTTCTTCTCAGTCCCGGGCGGATATTAAGCTTGGTCATTGCGATACTATTCATTATTGCGGCAGTTACCGATCTGTTGGATGGATATATTGCGAGAAAATATGGTATTGTTACAAGATTAGGGAAATTTCTCGATCCCTTAGCGGATAAACTCATAGTGAGTACCGCAATGATTATGCTGATTCCCATCGGTCGAATCCCCGCCTGGATAGTAGCAATAATTATTATGAGGGATCTCGCAGTGGATGGATTGAGAAGCATTGCCTCTACGGAAGGTTTTATCATCCACGCCAGTAAATTGGGGAAGCAGAAGACCTTGTGTCAGATTGTAGCTGTTTCGGCATTACTAATTCATTATCCTTTTTTCGGTGCTGATGCCCATGCTGTCGGGATAGCCGTTTTATATCTTGCACTTATTTTAACACTTTGGTCCGGAATTGATTACTTTCTGAGATTTTACAGAGAAGCATTACAGTGAGAAATATCGCTCTTGTCCTAATCAATTTATTTTGAATGCTCCTAAATGAATAACCAAAATACCCGTTGACAGGAAAGTTTTCTATTGACAAGAAAGGGTTATTTTATTATTTAAAAGCGAAGAAACAAGCGGGCGTAACTCAGCGGTAGAGTGCCACCTTGCCAAGGTGGACGTCGACGGTTCAAATCCGTTCGCCCGCTCCATATGATGAGAAAAGGGCGGCATAGCCAAGTGGCTAAGGCAGCGGTCTGCAAAACCGTTATTCACCGGTTCGAATCCGGTTGCCGCCTCCAGCATGATAGAGGACTTGTACGGTGTGTACAAGTCCTCTATTACGTTGTGCCGAAGCACCTGTACGTACAATGATAAAAAAGTGTTTGTTATTTGGAATCGTGTCTGTAGGAATAATACCGGTAATGAAGACCAAAGCCGGGATTGAAAATTAAACCCGGAACTTCCGGAAGGAGGTACCCGCAAATCCCGGGTTTAAAGTGGTAATGAGAGCTGACGATTTAAACAAATGTTGTTGAAGTTATCCCCTCAGAAGCTCCCTCTGTCTTTGAAAAACATATTTGATTATTACTTCTCGATCGTCTTCGGATAAGTCGCTGAATTTAACCGATGTATTGCATTTATTTTCTTGCTCCGATTCAGTTATTTTAACAACTTCCCCCAGGACATTGATAATGGGCTGATTTGCCAAGGGTAGCATGAAATGCAGAGCAATTAAATCGCCGATGGCATAAATAGGATCGGTGACAAAACGCATGCCGGCTCCGCTTATGTTAACAAGTTTGTCGTCGGTAGATTCATACTTGCCCAGGCGTTTGCTTTCTAAGGTACTCAATATTCGATCCATTTTCAGACTGACCCGATACATGAGATCATAAAGCATTTTCAGGGAAACATCTTCAAGTTCGGGAATATTGAAAGATTCTCCGAATATATTCTCAAAGATCATTGATGGTGCGTTGCTGAATTGATTGTATTCGTCATGCAATATTTTCTTATGGTTGACACTCAGGATGTCATCAACCCGGGTATAGTTTCTCCCATCTACTTTATGGACGCTTACTTGGGGGAAGTGTGACGAGTCAGTGATATTGTAGATAATGCCTTCTCCCGCAATATAGAGATCAGTACCGGCAGGAAGTGTCATATTTTTGTCGGTTATGTCAAGCAGGACAAGAAGGTTCTGTTTGGAAACATCTTTTACAAGGCCTTTGGTCTCTATTGTCCTGTTGCCGTAGGATACGATAAAATCCAGTGTGGTTCCCGATTTGATTTCTTTACTCATGTTGTATTCTTTTTTCATAGGGCATGGTCATCCTGACAATTTTCTTGATATATTTGCAGTATTCATGCCAGATCTGAAATGTTACGGGGATGGGATATCTTGTAAAGTGTCGGGTTATGCCAATCGGTTCGCCACAAACTTATGTGTGAGGCAAGTGTTACAGAGTTGACATAAAGGCTTCGACTACATCTTTATCAAATTGGAGGTTACAGTTACAGATGAGCTCTTTAGTGGCTTCCTCAATTTTCAATCCTTTCCTGTAGGGGCGGTCACTTGTCATGGCGTCGAATGAATCTGCAACACTTATAATTCTTGAAAGTTTTGGAATATCCGTCCCGGAAAGCCCGTCGGGATACCCCCTGCCGTCCCATCGCTCATGATGGTGACGGATAATTTCTCTTTCCCTGTCAAACAGGGTAATGGACTTAAGGATATTTTCGCCGATGATCGGGTGTTCCTTGATAATGTTATATTCTTCGTCTGTCAGACGTCCCGGTTTTAACAGTACCTGATCGGGTATGGCAATTTTTCCGATGTCATGTAATATAGCTGCAATTTTGAGAGCTTCAATTTCATGAGACGAGCATTTCATTACTTCGGCAATCTTAACAGATAATGTGGTCACGTTTCTTGAATGGACTTCTGTGTAATGGTCTCGAGCATGAATTGATTGAACGAGGGATGTAAAGGTGTCCAGTATACTTACATATATACTTTCATACAACATCTTGTTTTCTATGTTAAGGGAGGCTCGAGTAGACAGATTGACAATGTAATTCAAATCCTTTTCAGAAAACTCTTTTGCATATTGTTTTGTGGTGAGATTCAATAATCCGAACACTTTGTTTCTGATTGTTAACGGTACGCACATGAGGGATTTATAAAGTTCGGGATTAGTACTGGAGTTTATCATGAGGGGTTCTTTTTTCCGGACTACTTCTCTGAATATCGGTGTCAATACACAGAAAATTTCATCATGATCGCCATTGCAGGTGTTTGTAGCTATTTTTGGATAAAATTCATCATTCGCTTCGTCAAAGAGCAATAATGAACAGCTTTCTCCTCCGGCTACCTTCGATGCGAGTGAAACAATCTCTTTGAATATGTGATCGCTATCACCTTCCATCTTTTCAATAATATCGTATATATAATTTATGGTTGACAATTCTTTGATTTTATCATTGAGCCGAGCATAATTTACCTTGAGCTTCATGCTCTCTTCAGAAATCGCCGTCTTCTGCCGTAAATAAAGTTGCGTTTTATGAATGAGATCATCAATTTTGAAAGGTTTTGTAATGAAATCGACGGCCCCATCCTTCATGGCCGAGACAGAAATCTCTATTGAAGGAAAGCCTGTTATCATGATTACATAGGTGGAAGGATCTATTGATCTGATTTTGTTTAACAATTCAATGCCGCTCATGCCGGGCATATTGATGTCGCTTATTACGAGGTCATAAGGTTCTTTTTGAAACAGCTCAAGTGCCTCTATCCCGTTTTTGGCCTCATCCGTAATAAAATCACCCGGTTCTCTGAGAGCATCGGCTATGATAGATCTTGCCGCGGTATCATCGTCGACAATAAGGATTGATTTCTGGCATGTATTGTAATTAGGTATCATAGACAGGTTTTTAAGAATTGTATCAGAGATATGTTTTTAGTATATACAATGTATACGATTAATACGACTTAGAAACAGGACATTCCATTATTCCGGCTTTTTGTTTTGCAGAATAATGTCTAACAGGCCGTATGAAATTTTTTCAAACGCCTCTTCTTTATTGTTTACCGAGGATAATGTTACCACATCAGTGTATTGTACGGGATTGTCACTACTTCTGGGAATAGACTTCCTTGTTTCACTCTGTTTATTATACGCCTTGAGAACACTTTCTACCTGATAAGGCGATATTGTCATGCTGCACCTCACGCGTAATGATGAACGCTTTTTTATTTTTGATTAACTGTTCAATCGGCAAAGAAGACGAAAAACTTTAGATAATTTTGAGAAAAGACACCTTTTTTTGTGTAAGTCGGGGAGTGCTATCTAATCAATAAATATTTCATGTTGACTAATGTTTTATTTTTTTAGTAAAAGTACCAACGTAGAGGTAATGCTCCATAAGAATCAGATCAGATTATTTCACCGAAAGAAACGAAATTGAGAAAGAGCACTATGAAAAGAGCAAAGATATTAATTGCGGAAGATGATGATCTGAACAGAGAAAATCTGACGGAATTATTGTTCAGGAGTGGTTATGATGTAATGGCTGTGAAAGATGGTAAAGAGGCTATGGAAAAGTTTCCTGCTGATAAATACGATCTTGTCATTACGGATTTAAAAATGCCTCATGTTGATGGGTTACAACTTCTCAATTTCATCAAAGATATAAATCCCGATAATGTTGTCGTTGTGATTACGGGTTATGCTACAGTCAAGAGTGCTGTTGATGCAATGAAATTGGGAGCATTTGACTACATAACAAAACCATTAAAGGATGACCGTGTTAAAATAGCGATCGAACGAGCCCTCTCGTTTGCCAAACTAAAAGATGAAAACATCACATTGAAAGATCATTTAAAAAAGAAATATGATTTTGGCAAAATGATTGGCTACAGTGACAGTATGAAGAAGATTTTCAGCACGGTTGAAAAGGTTTCTTCTTCGGACAGTACTGTTATCATATACGGAGAGAGTGGAACGGGCAAAGAGCTGGTAGCACGGGCCATTCATTTTAACAGCGACAGACAGGCGAATCCGCTTGTTACGGTCAATTGCGGAGCCATACCTGGGGAGTTGCTCGAAAGTGAATTGTTCGGTCATGAGAAGGGTGCGTTTACAGGAGCTATCAGGAGCAGGACCGGTCGGTTTGAATTGGCACAGAGTGGATCTATTTTTCTAGATGAGATAGGGGATATGAGTCCGGCCCTTCAGGTAAAAATGTTGAGAGTTATACAGGAGCGGCAGTTTGAACGCATTGGGGGAGTAAAGACCATAGATGCAGACGTGAGGATTATTGCCGCAACACACCAGAATTTGGAAAAAGCCGTGGAAGAAAAGAAATTCAGGGAAGATCTTTATTATCGCATAAATGTCATACCAATTTATCTTCCGCCACTCAGGGAAAGAGTGATAGACATTCCTATCTTAATTAATCATTTTATAAGGACATTTAACAAATCAAAAAAGAGAAATATTAAAGGATTGACCCCGGAAGCCATGGATTACATGATAAAATATCGCTGGCCCGGTAATGTGCGAGAGTTGCAGAATTTGATTGAGATGCTTGTCGTTATGAAAGGAGAAGGGCTTATAGATGTTGAAGCTCTTCCCGAAAAAATCCAGTCAAACCCCTTAAAGGACAATTATGTTCCCGGTAGTATTGATCTTCCGGATGAGGGCTTGAATCTCAATGAAATGGTCAATAAATTTGAAAAAGATATTCTTCAGAAGGCTCTCAGGAAATCAGGAGGCATCAAAAACAGGGCAGCAAAATTACTTTACTTGAATAGAACAACCTTGGTCGAAAAATTGAAGCGGTATAAAATTTCAGAATAAGGAACATCATATCGGTTTACTGAGAACAATTACATGTCGATGAATATCGATCAAGGTGGCGGATAGCGTTATACATATTGTCCATAGGTCGAGATTGCAAAGAAATATCGAAAACGGATTGTCCAGAATGAAATAATCAGACCGAACTTACAATGTTACCGTTAAATGTGCAGCCATCTTCGATGATAAGTTTGCCGCATTGGATACATGCATTGACCTTGGAAGTCTTTAGCAATGTGAGAGTTCCGGAAACGTTGATTTCGCCCTCAAAGAAACCGGCAATTGTCAGAAAAGCAGCTTTAATTTTCGCTTTTATATGGCTATCTTCTTCAGCGATTATCGTTTCGGCATGAACTGTGCCGTTAATAGATCCTGCTACAATCAGGTATCCCTTGAAATCCAAATTTCCTTCAAGTTTACAATCTTTGTTAATAATAGAAAAGTTCTTTTGATTTGTTTTCACCTCATATCCCCTCGTCCAGCTAGTCAAACTGGTATCATTGAATGTCTCTTTTATCCTTTCGAGTCAGTTTATTGTCGACTACCCTGAGAGGCATAGAACCAATTTCCATATCTCCCCTATGAACTATTATTGTGTAAAATTTCTTATTTATGTTTAAATGGTTGACCTTTACAGAACTTCCCACCCGTAGCGGAAGGGTAATTCCGTAACCATGTAAGGTACTTTTTACATTAATGTTATGGGGTAGATTCGTTCTTATATCTATAAGTTTTATAGTGTCATCATGATTAACTGAGATGGTTTCATTATTAAAGAAACATCGTTTTTCTCTGCCGTTAATCTGAAACACGATATAGTTAAACAAAGGTTTTCTTAAATCAACAAATAATCTCCCGATAATTGAATTACCTCTTTCGACAACAACCTGATAAATACGTCCTTTTTTGTAAAGAGAATACCGCTTCCAGAGATCCCGATCGGTATGGATAATAAACCCTCGATCTTCTCCGGTGTTGATCTTTCTATTTCCCACGAACCCTTTGAAATTTACAACAATATCGGGAGAAGATTCGGGAGTTGTCACTGCATCGATCAGTTCAATGTAATCTCCCTTAATAACATCCACGTGTGTGCCATTGGGAAAATATTGTTCTTCGCCGTTAATCCTGACTCTGAAATAAATAACTCTGGCATTTTTGGTTATTGTATGAACAGCGTTATTATTTCCATTCAAGGCAATACGTATATTTCCGCACTGCTCATGATCTTTTCGAACAACGATCGTGGTGGGATGGTTAATTACAAAAGCTTTATTCAGATCATTGATAGATCCGTATCCTTTGATGTCGGTACTGAGTCCCCGTTCATAGTTTGATTCGACGTGAATAATCTTAAGTATGTCTCCCCGAGATATGTTTAATGTTTCCTGATCTGTTACAACGATGGGAGCCTTATCGTTGACCTTGACAACGACGTATTTCGTGGTCGGGTGATCCATGAATATGCCGGGCACTTCGCGTCGTATATCAAACAAACGCATAAATTCATTAACGGCCAGGTTATGGTGATAGATTCTCGTTTCGAGAGAGATCGATTTGCTGGTTTCAATTCCGAAAGACGGGATTCCACATTTGAAGAGAGCATAATACGTAGCCGATTTTCTTTGCTCGGGATGGAGGGTGTTTTGATCGTTTGTACGATGATTATTGAAGTGAAAAAAAAACTCTGGCTTTTTAATGTGCTTATTTATTTCGTTTATTACGTGTCTGGCCATATCGCCTAATTTCAGAACCTTATCGGTTGTCAGATTATTATACGTTCCGCAGTCGACGATAATTGATTGACCATATCTCATGGGGTTTCTCAAATTACTCTGCCAGGTATCACAATAAAATCCTGAGCCATCATGAAGATTCAAGAGACAATCACTTTCTTCGATCAATCGCTTTAATATGTCGACAACTTGAGCTTCGTAATTTTGTTTTGACGGTTCTGTGAACTTTCTGTTCATGTCTTCATTGATCTGGCGGCGATTTAGAACGATAGAGTAGAAGTTTGCTCTCGGAACGACAATCAGATTACCCTGTGCTAACTTCATATCGGCATAAAGATCGGCGGAAAGGAAGCCCCCCGGTTCGTCTCCCTGTATTCCGCCGATGATAAGGATCGTTTTACCCGGCAATTTTCCTTTAATCCGGTAAACGTTCAATTCATAATCCGTTCCTGCAAAGAACGTTTCATAAGTATTTTTGCACCAAGCGGAATTCCACGTTACCCCAGAAAAAAAGATAACACCGAGAATGATAGAAATTATCATGAGGGTGCTGCGGAGAGTTATTTGTTTTGTTATAAGTTTAAAATGAATCATTTATCTTCAGAACCAAACGTTTTTATGTAAAAATCTTTTATAAGGATGAGTTTGCCGTCACCGGAAAACACCCATATTGAAACAAATGCCGGACCGTTATGTTGAGAGATATTTCTAAATATACCCCGTATTGTTTTAAATCTGGCAATAGAGAAACGCTCACCTTTTGTGAAATCCTGCAGAATGCCTTCCTGCAATATCCTTTGAGGATGTCCTTTCCAGGCTGCTGAATCCAGGTAGTCGGGTTTGAAAATGATGAAGACATATCCGGATATGGGAACATCATCCTGTCTTTTGTTTCGTAATAAAAAAGTAAGATGCAATATATCGGTGGTGCTGTCGATTCTCACCTGTAAATCTTCGACTGTCATTTGATTGAATTCATCCAATGGTCCCAAGGGGGATTCCGGTTTTGTGATCGTATTTTGCTGAAAAGCAGATGACAGTGCTTCTTCAAGTTCTTTATTTTTTTGTGAGAGTTCAGCGTTTGTTTGAAGGGTGCGAGTCAGTGAATCCTGAGTTTTAGTTATCTTATCAGCGAGGTCTTTTTGAGCAGTGATTTGTGATCTATTGTGAAACCAATAAAGAATTGAGGTAAGTACGGCAAGAGCCGCAACAATGACAACAAGTGACATGAGAAATCTTTTTGTTATTTCAAAAGAGCCGAGCTGTTTTTTGTCTCCGATGATAATTATTGCCCAGCTTTTTTTGTTTTTTTCAGTTTTCATATCGTTATTATCGGCTGTGGTATTACCGAGCTAAAGACCGCCATGATTCTCTGTATATTCTCCATTCTCCATTTTCTTTTTTGAAATAGAGTTTTTTTAAGCCCGCGTCGCTATGTCGTGAAGAAGTATAGATTTGTTTAAAGCTTGCAACTACCCTGTTCGGATGTAATGAAACTGTGATATCTTCGGAGGTGATTCGGACATCTTTATTACGTTGGCTGAGCATCGTTTTATATGATATCCAGCCGTTCAGATCCATTCCTGTTGTTCTGAAATCAGACGCATAAAATGTGCCATATCGTTCCATATCTCCCGATTCCCACGCCTGTAACCAGTCCTTTATAAGCTGTTTAATAATGTCATCACAGGAAACAGTTTGATCAAGGGCATCTAAACGACCTATAAATTGCTTTTCATCGGCTGTCGATTGCAATGTGTCACCGACTATGTACCATTTGTTTTTGTTTTTCTTCAGAAAAAGATTTCGATAACCGCATACGCCGGTTCTTACATTATCGAGTGAAACAACATGATCAAACGTGATGAGGATATAGCGGTCATGCTTCAATATCGAGACATTTGCCGGATATGAAGATATGGATATACCGGCTGCTTTCCACTTATTGATATATTTCATAAACGCGTCAAGGCTTCGTAAATCCATCGATGCTTCATTATTATACAGGGTCTTTAATTTTTTCAGATTTCCTTGCATACTTGCTTTGATCCAGGAATTCAAAATATGTTCCATTTCTTTTTTCAGCGAGACCCGAACTTTCCGTGGTACCCATCGTATGTAATCCTGAATGATCACAGGTGTTTTATTCAATGTTACACACCGGGAGATCGTATTGATATCGCTGTTTGCCAAGGCAACACATCCATTTGACTGGTATGCCTGCAACTGTTTGTTTGTTCCATGTATCCATATGTTGTTGCCATTCTTACCCTCTCTTTTGTCAAGCAAGTTCGGGTAGTCAAGGTCGAAGGCCATTGAACCATAGGTAGATGATAGTTCGGCATCACCATAAAATTCTGTTGCAAAATATATTCCTTCCGGTGTTCTCCCATCTCCCGATACAATCTTCATTCCTTTGTTTTTCCCCGTTGAACAATTGGATTCATACACCATGTCAAACATTCCTGCAGAGAAATGAAATACAAATATCTTTTGCATGGTTTTATCTACAATGATGGCGTGTTCTGCTGATAGAGAAACGAGGGCTTCGGGAATATAGGATTGTGTAATGGATTGAAAGGGTGTCGTCGTTGCTAAGGAAGAGAGAGAGGAAAAAAAGATAAGGAGGACCGAAATACAACTTATTATAATAAAATATTCCAATTTCGATTGTTTCATGCTGTACCTGATCAATTATTTAGGATGTTAAGGGATTCCTTTATACTACGGCTGTCTCATTTTCTTTTCTACATACCGTCAAGGCTTCACAATTCAAAAACTTATGGATATCAATATATTTCATTGACCAAGCGTGGAAAAGGTCAACTCTCTCGTTACCAGAAAAAGAGGTGTTATGTCAATAGTATGCTATGCTTCCTTTGCGATGTGTCATTATTCAGTGAAGCAATACTGCTCATCATAGCCTGAAGAATAGGAGATATCGTCAAATATTTGGCCTTGATGTTGGGGTGTTTGACATCGATAACGATTTTTCCACTGCCTGTTGTGTGAAAATCCGATCGGATAAGGAGGAAAGAATCTGGAACTTTGAATGTCGAATTGAGCAGACATCATCGTTAAAATGGTAAATTCACATTACCCTTTCCGGTTGAACATCCCGCCAAATCTAAGCATCGTCTGTATTACATATATATGTCAACTATGTGCTCAAAAAAGCCTTCCATTGTTTTGCCGTGCCGTATCTACCATAGAAACCGGGTCTTACGCTAAATGGTATGTAAATTGCTTTGATACGTGGAAAGAAATATTACTATTGCAGGATTCAGACATGACTTTTTCCGTTTTCAGAACCTTAAATACGAAACTTAGTGTGCTATCTTTTCTCATTTCTTCAGTGTTTTGTTTCTTCCTGTTTTGCCCTCAGGCTTACGGTAAACAAACACCCAACATATATTACACGGTTCAGATTGCCTCATGTAAAAATATCAATAGTTCTTATGATATGGTTGAATCAATGAAAAAAAAAGGCTGGAAGCCTTTCTATAAGACCATCGATATTCCGGGCAGTGGCAGATGGTATAGGTTGTTGGCAGGTAAATATGACAGCAGAAAAGAGGCTTTGCAAGCCGGGGAGAGGCTCAAGAGACAGGGGATAATTAAGAAAATTTTCATTCGTGAACTTGAAAAAGCAGTCAATACTCTCCCCCCCAAAAGTATAGCTATTATAAAGAAAAAGAAAATCGTCACTAAAAAAAGTATACCTGTTAATAATTCCCGGAAAACAAGTGTACCGGTCAACAAACCGAAAAAGAAAAGAATTCTTATTGAAACAAAAATTCAGGAAGAAAAACCGGTAAAGCCGCGTACTGATCGAGGCACTGCAATTCGAAAAAAGATAATATCAGGTATAAAAGAGAATAGTATTGATAAAAAGGCGACAGCTCATAAGGTCAATGTTCTCTCCAAACAAATCCCTGTTCATCCAACAGAAAAGAAAGCATCACCCTATGACAGGGCCTTGCTTGATTTTAAGTCAGGGCGATATGAGGAAGCCGTGAAAAAACTGACTGAAATCACCAAAGGTAATCTTGCGAATGTTGATCAGACGGAAAGGGCATTACGGTGTCTGGCTGATTGTTATTACATGCTGGGGGAGGAAGGCGGCGATAAGAAAAACTATTTAAAGGCCATTGATCAATATCGATACATCATCCACAGTTATCCTGACTCACAGAAGAAAAATGCCCGGGCCATGTATCGTCTGGCCAAAAGTTACTATAACCTAAAGCTTTATTATCAAGGAATGAAAGAATATAAAAATCTTTATACAAAATATCCTGCGTCGGTGTATGCAGAGGAATCACTCTTTATGGTCGGCAACATGTTGAAAATGCTGAAAGTGTTGTCTCTGACGAGAAAATATGATGGGGCGATAAAAGAATTCAAAAAATATGTGGAAACTTTTCCTGATGGCAAATATATCACGAAGGCCTATCTGCAAATAGGGGATTGCTATGCCCAGATGCATCAGTTCGATGCGGCCGATCACTGGTACGGGAAAGCGTTGAAAAAGTGGCCCCGTTTGGAAGATGTTCCCATGGGCGTACTCATGAAAATAGGGTCAAATTATCTTGAAGTCAGCAAATATAATAGTGCTTTAGAAATATTCTTTATTTGCATGAACTTGTTTCCTCAGGATAAAAATTCTGCCGATATCCTCAATAAGGTTGCCCAATCCTATATCGGTATGGGGCAAATATCGCTGGGACTTAAAGTGTTAACTCAGGTGATTGAAATGTATCCGCAAAGTGATGAGGCGGGGGAAAGTGCAGTTATGATGGCTAATATGGGGATCGAAAATCCCGGTCTGAAAGTGCCCGTTTATATTCTTAGCAGTTTGGAGCATTACCAGAATCCAGAAGATACATACGAATTTATGATGAACAAGGCCTCCCAGCCTGAGATGAAAGAAGAAATATTGTATCAAAAGGGAGATGCTTTTATTAATAAACGACAATACCGAAAGGCATTTGATACCTTTGTGTTACTGAACCGGTTCCGATGGGGGAAATACGAAGATGCAGCCAAGAAAAATCTTATCGTCTGTGCCCGTCACCTGGTTGATCGGTATTTTTCAAAGGGGAACTATCTTGCGGTTTCAGAAATATATTTTAAGGTGAGAGAAAGCGGTCTGATGGAAAAGGGTGACTTGGAAACGTTAATCAAAATTGGACATAGTTTAAAGAATATCGGTTTGGCAACCCTAGCCACATCAGTATTCGAAGGAATAAAGGGTATGTGTAAAAACAAAAGCGAAACTGAAAGGATTTCGCTTGCCCTTGCCGAGATTGATTATGATCAAGGTCGATTTGAAGGTGCGAAGAAGATTGCCACAAATATACTGAAAAAACAGTCGCAGAAGGAAGAAATTGTTCTGCTCAAGACGAAAAAACTATTGGGAGACATTTATTATCAGGAGGGTCTCTTTAAAAAGGCGGCAGGCTTCTATTCTGATGTGCTCGGTTCCGGGAAAAAATGTAGCAGGATCGAAGTTGTGTATAAAGGATATGCCGATTCTTTGAAGGAAATGGGATTTATTCCTTCTGCACTCATTAATTATAAAAAAGCCATCAGTACGTGTAAAGGTTTGAACTTGGCAAATTGCGAACCGATACTTGCCGGTTCTTATGAAGGCCTCGGTGATTGTTTCTTCAAAACGGGAAAATATCAGAAAGGAATTTCCATGTATCAGCAGTCTTTAGCTTATGTGCCTGAAGACGAACAGAATCTGTGGACACTCTATAAAATTGGGTGTGGATATATAAAATTAAATGATGAAATTTCGGCAGATATGGCCTTCAAATCTCTGACAGAAAAAAGCCGGGGAGAATTTTGGGCACGTGTGGTGGATTATTATCAAGATGATAGATACTGGTCAGAAAAGTATGGCAAATACCTGGCACTGAATTAAATCTCCGTGAAGATGAAATTAAAACGTTTGCAATAAAATAAAGTATGACAATCGTTAGAGATGTGTACACGATATTGCTATGAGAAAAGACGGGACAAGCGATTCCTTCAAAAAAGGTGGTTATGGATTCCGGCTCATGGTGATTAAGAATCGATGAGATTTTTCTTGTTTGAGATATCAAGAGGATTGAGAAATTGGAAGAAATGAACAAACGGGCGGAAAAACTTACCGCTATGGGCAATTTGGCCGCAAATATTGCACACGAGATTAGAAATCCCCTGGGAAGTATAGAACTCTTCGCATCTCTTATAATGAAAGAGGGCAGGGATGAGAAGATCCGGGGCAGAGCGTCTCAGATCATTCGATCTGTAAGGAATGTTGATTCAACTATATCCAATCTTCTTTTATTTGCCAGAGAGCTCAATCCGGTCATGAAAAGAGTTAATCTTCTAAGTATCCTAATGGAGGTTGTGGCTTTCACCAGGGACATTATAGAGAAGGAAGACATCGTGTATTCAGTATCATATGCGGATATGGATCTGGATATTGAGGGTGATACAGAGTTGCTGAAACAAGTCTTTTTAAATCTTATACTGAACGCATATCAGGCGATGCCTGATGGCGGACATCTTCACGTGGAAACTAAGATGTCTGAAAGAATGGACAAGGAAGGAAAAAAACACCAATCATATGCTGATGTCAGCTTTGTTGATACGGGTACTGGAATTCCTCCGGAAAACATTCAGAGAATATTTGATCCCTTCTTTACGACCAGGGAAAAAGGAGCAGGAATCGGTCTTGCAATCGTTCATAGCATAGTCGGTTTTCACGGCGGTACTATAGACGTAAAGAGCGGAAAGACCGGCGGAACCGTTTTCCACGTGGCCTTTCCACTGATAAAGGAATATGACGCAGAATCGAACAGAAATATTTAAGTTGGATAATTGCAAATCATGGAAACAAAATCAATTTTAGTCATAGACGATGATCCTTCAATGAGGATGGCCCTTTCCGAATCTCTCGAGAGCTGCGGATATGAAGTTGTTACTGCAAACAATGGTGAGGACGCATTGAACAAGTTTCAGGAGGGTCTGTATGAGCTTGTAATCACGGATGTAAAGATGCCTAAAAAGGGTGGAATGGAGGTTCTCCGCCGTATTAAGAAATATCCCATGAGACCCCCGTTATTGTCATTACAGGTTATGGAACTGTCAACACGGCTGTAGAAGCGATGAAAGAAGGTGCCTCAGATTTCATCATGAAACCCTTTTCGTTAGAGCACCTGGAGTTAGTGGTGAAAAACGTTGTGTCAAAAAATGAACAGGATGAAAGCAAGCCAGGGCATGGGAAACAGGAGTATCTATCTTCAAAAAAGACAATTGTAACAAGAGACGAAAGGATGCTGTCCCTCCTGGATCTACTAAAAGGTATAGCCAGGAGCAACTCGAGTGTTCTCATACAGGGTGAGAGCGGTACCGGGAAAGAGTTGATAGCCCGTTATATACACCATTGCAGCGATAGGGCACGTATGCCATTTGTAGCTGTTAATTGTTCTGCCATACCGCACAATCTGCTTGAGAGTGAGATGTTCGGTTATGAAAAAGGCGCGTTTACCGGTGCAACCATAAAGAGATTGGGAAAGTTTGAATCGGCAAATGGAGGGACACTGTTACTGGATGAGATCAGCGAGATGGACCTCCAGCTTCAAGCAAAACTTCTCAGAGTCATTCAGGAATCTGAAGTGGACAGATTGGGTGGTCAGGGTCCCGTGCCAGTCGATACGAGAATAATAGCGACGACAAATGCCGATCTGAAAAAGCGCGTTGCTGAAAAAAAATTTAGAGGCGATCTCTACTATCGTCTGAATGTCATTCCCGTCAAAATTCCGCCGCTGAGGGAACGAAGATATGATGTTAGTGTACTGACTGACTATTTTTTGAAAAAATTCAATAAACGTAATGGAAGACAAAGCGCTAAGATTTCAAAAGACGTCAAAATAATACTGGAAAAACATGATTGGCCGGGTAATGTGAGAGAATTGGAAAATGTTATCGAACGGTCGGTCTTAATGTGTAAAGGCGACACAATCCTGCCCGAACACCTTTATATGGACGTAGACTGTGGGAACGCGGAACACACGGAGAATACCCATCAAATGGCCGGCGGTGAGCAAGCTGATATGCCTCGGGGATTAACACTGCGGGATTGTGAGAAGAGGCTTATATTCGATACATTAGAAAAAGCAGGTGGAAATAAGACTCGGGCGTCAAAAATTTTAGGTATCAGTGTTCGAACCATGAGAAATAAACTCAATGAGTACAAGAATGATGAATCTATAATCGATAACAGGTGAGGGATGAGTACAAATTAATAGTCCTTTTGTGTTGCGTTTTGGTACGGGCATTGCATTCTACAATATTGAGAGGTGCTCAGATGGAAAAGTTATTCGGCAAAACAGTCGACATGCTGTCAACCATGATGGAATATCAGTCCAAGAGACATAAGCTGATAGCCGCAAATATCGCGAATATCGATACACCGGGGTATAAACCAAAAGATATTGTCTTTAAGAAAGAGCTGGACGGTATGATGTGTGGCGAAAAAACTGTTGTAATGGATAAAACGAATCCCGGGCACTTATCCTCAGGGGATTATAGTGAATATGAGGTGATCAAGTCAGGTGACAGTGTCAATATCGATAAGGAAATGACGAGGTTGGCAGAAAACAATTTAAGGTATAATCTTTCAGTAGAGTTGTTGGCAAGGAAGTTCAAAAGTCTTACGACGGTACTCAGGGAGGTGAAGTAATATGGATTTTGCAGATACATTTAAGGTTTGTGCGTCAGGATTCTCGGCTCAGCGGGCCAAAATGGATGTTATTGTTACAAACCTTGCGAATGTGAACACGACACGAACATCTGAAGGTGGGCCGTATAAGAGAAAAGTGATTGTTTTTTCGGCTGAACCTGTGACTCGCAGTTTTAATAACGTACTGGATGAATCTTTACAGGCGGTGCAAGTGGATGAAATTGTTGAAGATGAAAAAAGTGTAAAAACTGTTTATGACCCGCTCCATCCGGATGCTGATGAGAGTGGATTTGTTTCCATGCCCGACATTAACTCGATTATTGAAATGTCAGATATGATTGCGGCGCATAGGGCATATGAAGCGTGTGTTACCGTATTCGATGCAACGAAGAATATGGCACTCAAGACGTTGGATATCGGGAAATAAAAACGGGGTTATAGCTGAATAGTATGAAAAATTCATCTTTAATGAACCTGCAATACGTTCAGATAATCATGACCTTTTAACAAAATCTGGAGGTCAGGGGGTTAGTATCATGAATAATGTATCCATTCGCGGTGATCTTATGCCGCACCTTTCGAACAATCGAGGGGAAAATCTTGCCGGTAAGGATACCAAAACATCTTTTGGCGATGTGTTAAAAAATACAATCAGCGAAGTCAACGAACTCCATGTAGATGCTGACAAGGCTATCGCAAAGGTAGAACTGGAAAATTCAGGCAGTATACACGAAACCATGATAGCGTTGGAAAAGGCAAACATTTCCTTTAGGGTAATGATGCAAGTGAGAAACAAGGTTATGGATGCCTATCAGGAAATCATGAGGATGCAGGTATAAATATGAAAATCGTAAGAAGATAGACATAACAAAACGTATTAGCATAGAGGAAAATGGATTCGATATTTCAATTCATAAGTCAGGTATTAAAAGGTTTCAACACACTGGCGCCGTCAAAAAAAATAGTCGTTGTAATGGCAATAATCATCAGCCTGTTGAGTGTCTGGTCGATGGTCTTTTTCGTAAATCAGCAAGAATACAGGGTGCTCTTTTCAAATCTTTCCGATGATGATGCGGGGAAAATTATTGCCAGGCTGGCAGAAAAGAAGATTCCTTACAAACTGTCGCCGGTCGGAAATTCCATCAGGGTTCCATCGCAGAAAGTCTCAGAATTGAGGCTTGATTTGGCATCGTCAGGATTGCCGCAAGGAGGGGTGGTGGGATTTGAAATATTTGATAAGGAAAATTTTGGGGTTACTGAATTTGTTCAACAACTCAATTATCAAAGGGCATTACAGGGGGAATTGGCAAGAACGATTAGTAGCCTTGATGAAATCCAAAAGAGCAGAGTTCACATTGTCATACCCAAAAAGTCACTTTTCATCGAGCAGCAGGCAAAACCTACCGCATCCGTTTTTTTGAAAATGAATTCGGGAAGAAAATTGCAATCATTTCAAGTGGACGGGATCATCCGATTAGTAGCCAGCAGTGTAGAGGACCTAAATCCGAATGAGGTGATGGTCGTTGATAGCAGCGGGAATGTCTTATCAAAAACAGTACCTGACTCTGAATTTTCACAAATGACGAATTCCCAGATAGGATACCAGAAAAGCGTGGAGAAAGATCTTTCCAACAGAATTCAGTCCATGCTGGAAAAGGTTGTCGGTCAAGGGAAGGTTGTCGCCAAAGTATCTGTTACTCATGATTTTCAGGTTACTGAAAAAACAGAAGAAGTATATGACCCGGAGGAACCGGTTGTCAGGAGTGTCCACCGGAAAATTGAAAAATCAGGTACACCTTTTTCGGGAAAAGGACAAAGTACCGTAAGTCCTACCGTTAAACAGAGGAATGATATCTATCGTACGAGTCGAGAAAAAAGTGACGAAGTGATTAATTATGAAATCACGCGGGTTGTCAGTAAAACGGTGATGCCCGTAGGAGAAATCAAGAGATTGTCGGTCGCAGTCCTGGTGGATGGAAATTACGTGAAAGATGATAAAGGGCTGGAGACGTATCAAACACGATCCAAGGAAGAATTAGCTGTCTTAGAAAATCTTGTGAAAAAATCAGTTGGGTTTGATGTCAGGCGGGGAGATACTGTTGTTATATCAAACGCTCCGTTTAAAAAGGTTCAGATGGATGAAGCGATGATCGAGGAGGATTCGTGGAAGAACATACTGATTTCTTTGATCCCGGCGATTAAATTCGTCGTTTCTATAATAGCTCTTTTGGTGGTGGTGTTTATTATTCTCCGTCCTTTAGTGGCATTCCTTATAGCGAAGGGCAAGGAAGGAGGCGTCAGTATGGGTGATAGATATGCTGCAGACGGTCAACTGGATATGGAAAAGAATCTCATGAAATTAGAGGAAAAAACAGAAAAAATGCCGCAAGAGATTGAAATGGTGCGACAGATGGCCAATAGAGATTCCCAGGATTTTGCAGAGTTGGTAAGGAACTGGTTGAAATAAGTTTTCGGAAAGCATGTTGGTTAGGAGATTGTGATTTATGACAAACGACGAGAAGGCAGCGATATTGATCTTGAGCCTGGAAGAGAATCTTGCAGCACGTGTTATGAAAAATCTGAGACCTGATGAAATCAAGCGGTTAGGTACATCCATGAACCGTTTATCGAAAATATCGAATGCGGATACGAAGCTTGTCGCCAAAGAATTTTGTTCATTAGCTCGAGAAAAGGGAAAACGAATAATATCAGTACAGGATGATGTTATTCGAAATATCATTATAAAAGCCCTTGGGGAGGAGCGGGCGGAGAAGGTTCTCGAGGCAATCGAGAAAGACACTTTTAAAGTGACGGATAACCCCCTCATTGACAAGTTGAAAGATATTGATCCCAAAATTCTGGTGGAATTTACAAAAATGGAACATCCTCAGACCATCGCACTCATATTGGCACATCTGAAACCTCTACAGGCAGCTGATATACTTGAAAACCTTTCTTCCGAACAACAGGCTGAAATTGTGAAGAGAATGGCAACGCTGAAGAGTGTTCCCCGGGAGTTTATAGATGAAATGACCAGGGCTCTCGAATCGGAGATTGTTGTCGGAGGTGAAGTTAGTGAGCAGTTTTTTGGAGGTGTAAATCTGGCGGCAGAAGTGTTGAACCAGATGAACAGAGCGAGCGAAAGCTCGATTCTTGAAGTGCTCGACGATACTACGCCTGAACTGGCAAATGAAATCAGAAATCTCATGTTTACGTTTGATGATGTATTGAAGGTAGATGATAAGAGTATGAGGGAAATATTGCAGGAAATCAGTGGTGAAGATTTGGCCCGTGCTATTAAGGTGGTCGAACCAACTCTGCGGGAAAAGGTTTTGAAAAATATGTCGAAGCGTGCAGCAGAAATGCTTATGGAAGATATCGAACTTATGCCTCCAACACGTGTGTCAGAGATAGAGATGAGTCAGAGAACGATCATTGAAGCAACGAAGCGCTTAGCTTCTGAAGGTCGAATTGTCATTGCACGCGGAGCAGAAGAAGATGAGTTCATTTAATAATAAAGTTATCAAAGCGGAGAACACAAAAATAATCAGCTCAAAGAAGAAAATAGCTGCTAAGTTCGTTCATATCGATATGAAAAAAGATGCTGCAAACAATGCTAAACAGCATTATGACAATGGAACTACCAGTGCTGTAGCGGTAGAAGAGAGAATAAAAAATGCGGAAAGCGAGGCTTACAACAATGGATATTCAGATGGTATGCATGAGGGAAGAACCATGGAGAAAGAAAAGCTTTTTTTGTCATTGGTTTCTGTTGAAAAACTCATCGAGATATTAACAACATTGAAAACAGAGCTCCTGGAACGATCTGAAGCGGACATTCTAACTCTCAGCATGGCTATTGCTGAGAAGATCATTAATGAAGAGGTGTCAGTAAATAGAGATGTCATTGTGGGCGTATTGAATGGTATCATACGGGACATTAGGGACAAAGAAGGCTTGAGGATCAGACTGAACCCCGATGATTATAATTACCTGACAGAGATTAAACCGGAGTTTTTGAGTAACAATCCCGACGTGAACAATGTAAAATTTGAGGTTGATGGACAGATTCAACAGGGGGGAGCTGTCGTTGAGACGAATTTTGGGGAAATGGATGCGCAGCTCAATCATCAGTTGCAGCGAATAAAGGAATCTTTGTTACCACAATAATATTGTTTTTTTATGAATATAAATTTTGCACAATATCACAAAGTAGTTGAAAGGATAAATCCTGTCAGGGTTTATGGTAAGGTGAATGATGTCGTCGGCCTTCTGGTTGAGGGTCACGATCCCGGAACTTCAATTGGTGAGATGTGCCACATCTATTCAAATGGCAATACTGCTCCGATCAGTTCGGAGGTTGTTGGTTTTAGAAAAGGAAAGGTTCTCCTGATGCCCATTGAAAGTTTGCAAGGTATCGGGCCGGGCTGTAAAATCTTCCCCTTGGGGAAAAAAGCTGAAATCAGAATTGGCCCTCAACTCTTGGGGAGAGTTATCGATGGGTTGGGAAATCCCATTGATGATAAGGGCTCCATCGAATGGCATGAAGAATACCCTATTTATGCAGAACCTATCAATCCACTTAAAAGGGCACGAATAACGAAACCTATAGATCTGGGAGTAAGGGTGATAAATGGATTATTCAGCTGTGGAAAAGGGCAGAGGATGGGAATTTTTTCAGGGTCCGGGGTTGGCAAAAGCTGTCTTCTAGGTATGATAGCACGAAATACGCGAGCCGATGTGAATGTTATCGGCCTTATTGGTGAAAGGGGGAGAGAGGTTCGTGAATTCATTGAAAATAATCTTGGTGAGGAAGGGTTGGCACGATCGGTGGTTATTGTTGCCACATCAGACACTCATCCGCTGATACGGATAAGAGCGGCTTATGTAGCGACATCCATATCAGAATATTTCAGAGATAAAGGGAGGGATGTTCTCCTTATGGTCGATTCTCTCACGAGATTTGCCATGGCACAGAGGGAAGTGGGTCTTTTCCTTGGAGAGCCGCCGACGACAAAGGGTTATACGCCATCGGTTTTCAGCCTCATGCCGAAATTGCTGGAGAGAACGGGAAATATTGAAGATGGCGGGAGTATAACGGGACTGTATACCGTGCTTGTAGAAGGAGATGATTTTAATGAACCGATTGCTGATGCCGCTCGGTCCATACTTGACGGTCACGTGACACTATCCCGGGATCTGGCAGCAAAAAATCACTATCCGGCTGTGGATATACTCAACAGTATCAGCAGGGTAATGATTGATATTGTTGATGATAATCACAGGAAAAAAGCCAATGATGTTCTGAATATCATGGCAACGCACAAAAAAGCAGAAGATCTGATCAATATAGGGGCATATGTAAACGGAAGCAATTCTGAAATCGATTATGCTATACAAATGATAGACAGCGTAAACTCATATCTCAGACAGGGCTTTCGTAAGAAAGTCAGTTTTAAAGAGAGTGCCGAACAACTAATCTCTCTCTTGAGCTAAAGGTGGAATATGTTTCAATTTAAATTGCAGCCCGTACTCGATTACAGAAAACAGATAGAAGAACAGTTCCTATCCGAATTTGCAGATGCAAAACGGCACCTCAATTTTGAAAAAGAACGATTAGGGCTATTGGAGAGACAAAAAGAAAATTTAATTGTTCAGCTTGAAACGATAGGTGAGGGCGATGTTAATATCGCCGATATTTCTCTGTGTCGATCATATTTAGAACGGATACGTGATGACGAAAATTGCCAGCGTGAGGTTGTGTTAAGATTGGATGGGGAGTTAGAAGATAAAAGAATCAAACTTCTTGATGCGATAAAAAAGAGGAAGGTTCTGGAAATCATAAAGGAAAATAAAACTGAAGAATATAGGATGAATCTCATTCACAATGAACGCAAAGAGTTGGATGAATTTGCGGTTTCCCGGTTTGGCAGAGGTAAATATATTGAAGAAACTGATAATTCCCTGTGAAATTTTAATACTGTTTGTCTTTTTCGTAAAGATAATCATGGTCGGAGGAATCGTAAATAGTGCCGATTCCTTAAGCCCCATAATGTCTGTGAATCAGGCACGTGCTGAAACTTCATCCAAAAGCAGCCGCACGTATCCTGTTAAAGTCAAAGATGTAAGTGAAGATCCTTTAATGACGGAGAAAAAACTTATGGTCTCATTACTGGAAAGTCAAAAAAAGATTCAGGCTCGAGAAGCCGTTTTACAATCCAGAGAGAAAAAATTACGTTTATTGGAAACAGAGATACTATCAAAAATAGATAAACTTAATGAAACAGAGAAAAGACTGACGGTGATCGTCGAGGCCATTAAAGAGGTTGATGACAAGAAATACCAGGATCTTGCGAGGGTTTATGAGTCGTCTCCTCCATCCCAGGCAAGTGCTATGCTTGAAAAAATGGATAAGAAGACAGCCGCGGCCATCATCATGAATATGAAGAGTAAAAAGGCCGGAGCAATATGGGGACATCTCAGTCCGAGCAAGGCGGTTGAGATAACCAAAGAGATAACCAACCTGCATCTCTCATCCCAAGAAAACACCAACCGTTAACAGGTCATTGTCCAAACGAACATTCACTTGAGCGGTCGGCATTCAAGTGACAGGAGGGCAGGAGATTGTCCATGTGTGATGTATAACCTGTATCAAATAGCACGAAAAGAAGATCATATCTTATTTCATGTCCCATATCTCAGATCATCCGGTGTGTCATTTCCGATACCCAAGTGACGAAGGCATTGTTGACAGGTGAAAATGAATTTGAGCAACAGGCCCTTACGCTCGGAATTTTTTTCATATTCCGTAAAGACTGCAGGCAATATTTGCCTTTTTTCAGACACTCGTTCCCTTCGATTCTTTGTAACCAGTTGATATAATAAAACATATTCTTGCGTTGCTCCTGTGGCACATCTCTTGCTCTCCTTTCCAACAAAGACATTTTCGATAATGTGTTTTCCCTCTTCTCGTTGGGGAAACAGGTTTGTTACATCCGCTAACTCAGAAAGTTGATGTTTCTATGAATGCAACAGGTAATATGAATAGCTTAATGAAATGTTTTTCCGATCTTTCGGGAGTGAAAAAAGGTTTGCTCAAAGGCAACATCGGAAAGGGACTATCCATGGACGGACTTGAAAAAGATGAGATGCCGTTCCTTCAGATGCTGAAAGAAAGTTTCTTGTCCACTTCAAAAAATAAAGTTCTTGCAATGGAAAAAAAGCATCTAACAAAACAAAAAGGATTCCGTATTCATGACGACACAGTAAAGAATAATTCGAGTCTCAAAAAAAAGGAGCTGAGTGCATTGTTCTGTGCTCTTGCAGGCTTGTCTAAGAATGGATTGGACAAAGAAACTGGTACCATTTTCTGGACAAAGGATGGAGGAAAAGAAAATACGGCAACCCTCCTTATACCTCATCGTTTACAGCGCGGTGGTATTAATAATGCCATCCTTGCAGAAAGAAACGGTCGAGAGATATCGGTTCAGGATGTAAAAATTTTAATCAACAACATAATAGAAGGATTTGAGGGGGTTCGTTCCGGTAGTGAGGCGGGATTCGTTCCAGGGAAATCAAAACAGGCGATAGTCGATATTCTGAAAGGGTTTGGCTTCAACGAAGAAGAAATCAAAGGGATTCTCTCTACCGACAAGAATGAGGGAAAACAGAATGAACTCGCCGTCAGGAAAGAATCTGACGTTGGTAGAGATACAGGGAAGAAATTATTTGATGTAAAGACCGAGAAATTATCGGCGGCCTTTAAAGAGATCGTAAAAGAATTTCGCGAACCACGATCCCAACATGGAAACACATCTCCGTTGGCAACCGGTAAAGAATCGGAAGATATGAAAAAAAGTATGACAGCTATGAAAAGCAACGGCAGTGAGGGGACTAAAACCGAAATGATAAATGCGGAAATGAAACAAACCGCCAAGGTACCGAAAGCAGGGTTAAATGCAGCAATGGCAGCTTTGAATGCAACGGGTAAGGACAATCCTGAGGAGATGAGAAAAAGAGGGCATGTTCTTTCAGGAAAGGTGTCGATTGATACGAATGATAAGACAACGTTTTTAAAAGCCGCCAACACGCAGGGACAAGGTAAAAAAGAGGGATACACGAAATTTGTAAACGAAAGTGGAATGAAGAATGTTGCAACTACCAAAATGGAAGATTCTCTTAAAGAAGGCCGATTGTTGCATCGCTCAGAAGGCGGAAACCATGTGACGGTTTCTCACGGGTCAATGCCGTCGTCTAATGCTAATGATAGCCGTAGTGCTGTTGCCATGAATCCCCGGGTTGTGATCAATCAGGTTGTCAATACGGCGGGGGGAAAATTATCGAAAGGGTTTGAAAGGATACGAATTGAACTGAATCCGCCTCATTTGGGCACGGTTGACATGGATGTCCTCGTTCGTAACGGCAAGGTTCAAGTGATTTTACAAACAGAGAACTATGATGTGAAACACCTGCTGCAATCAAACACTGAACAGTTGAAGACATCACTCCAAACCCAGGGGTTGATTGCCGATACCATCAGTGTCTCCGTTCAGGAGAAGTCGGACGGGAATCATTACGAATACGGTCAGAACGGAACACTGTACCAGGAAATGAGTGACCGGGGGAGCGATAGGGACAATCAGGAGGAACTCCATGATTCTGTTGGAGACGATTTGTTCCTGCAACCGGAAGGGGAGTCAAACATAAGCCCTAATGGACGGATCAGCTTATTCGCATGATAAAGAGAAGAGATTTTGAGGAGGTACAAAAATGGATTATATACAAGCGTTGAGTTCAAGTTATGTTAGTCCTGCATCAAATCAAAATGACAAAGATGTGGTTAACAAAGACCAGTTTTTAAAGATGTTGATTGCCCAACTCCAGAATCAGGATCCTCTCAATCCCATGAATGGAACTGATTTTACCGCTCAACTTGCCCAATTCTCCAGTCTTGAGCAATTGACGAACATGAACACCAATTTTGAAACTCTATTCGCAAACCAATTGATATCGAACAGGGTTGAGGCTGTTAATCTTATCGGTAAGGAAGTGACAGCTCTGGGAAATACAGTCCAGGTTGATGGAACACCGGTAACGATTTCTTACAGCCTGCAGGAGGATGCCATAGTGGGAAATATAGACATTTATGGTCCTGACGGGGATATAGTGAAAACAATTGAGTTTAATAATCAGGAAGCCGGTACGAATTACGTTGAATGGGATTGTCAGGGTGTTGAAAATGGTGTTTACCAGTTTAGTGTAATTGCAGAAAATGCTGCGGGAGGTTCCGTTTACGCGGATACACTCATAACAGGTCAGGCAACGGGAGTGACCTTTGAGGGTGAAACGTCTTACATTCTGCTGGGTGAACGGAGAGTTCCTATTGGAAATTTATTATACATAAAAAACAATTAATAAAATTAGAACAACACGTGACATGAAGTCAACAAAACGGATAAGGAGGTAAGAAAGACATGAGTAGTTCATTATATGCGGGGATTTCAGGTTTAACGGCAAGTTCCAAACAGATGGATGTCATCGGTAATAATATAGCAAATGTCAATACGATCGGTTTCCGGGCCGGGAAGATTCACTTTTCCGATATTCTGAGTCAGAGTATTACCGGTGGGTCGTCAGCCTTTATGCAGGTCGGTCGCGGTGTCGAAATAAGCGATGTTTCGACGCAGTTTTCTCCGGGATCATTTGAAACAACGTCAAACGCCACCGATCTTTCCATTGACGGAGACGGTTTTTTTATCGTCGAAGACACCGAAGGGGGATTGTATTATACAAGGGCCGGTGCATTTCATGTCGATAGTGACGGCTATCTGGTGGATGTCAACGGTTATCAGGTGCAGGGCTATAACCTTCTCTCAAGCGATCCCAATACAGTAACCGATGTTTCTCTCAGCAATGTACAGTCGGCTCCGGTGGCAACAACAACCATTTCCGTCGGAGCAAACCTCGATTCAGCAACTACAACGGGAGATGTCTTCAACGCGGCCCAGACAGTCTATGATTCTCAGGGTGAAACGCATACGCTGAAGATGGAATATCAGAAGACGGAAGCAAACGGCTATTGGAGTGCCCAGGCCTATCTGGATAATGTCGAAGCCACCTCTCAGACATACTATGGGCTTAAATTTGATTCCAACGGTGACCTGAGTAGCGCATACAACGCTACGGCAACTCCAACAGTAACCACTGCCGGTACCGGTACAGCCGGACAAACGGTAAACAATCAAGGGCAACTGTATAAGGATACTGCAGCCAATATTGTGCTGACAAGAGGTGCCGATGCCAACACCTGGACAATAACGAATGACGGGAGTTATGCCAACATGTCATTCACCCTCGGGACCGTTGGCGCCGATGATGAGATAGCCATAGACCTGGATGGTGCGGGCGGTGCTGATTTGACTTTTGCTCTTGCTAACGCTTGGGCATTGGGCGATACGATTGATATTGCAATTACTCAGACGGAAGTGACTCCTGCTGACGTTTCTCTTACCTTTGGAGCGTTATCGAATGGAGCGACCATCGGAAGTTCAAATGCCGTAACGTGGGATCTTGTCGGAACGACAGCGCAAACACTGACAGGATATGCAAGCACGTCTGTGGTGAAGGCTTTAACCCATGACGGATATTCCTCGGGTGTATTGAAAAGCCTTTCCGTAACATCGGAGGGCATACTCAGCGGGTTCTTTACGAACGGTCAAACATCTGATATCGGACAAATTGTTCTTGCCGATTTTTCCAATCCCTGGGGATTAAGGAGAATGGGAAACAATCTCTTTGGTGAAACGGTCACATCGGGAGCCGCAGTCCAGAATAAACCCGGTTCGGCTGGTATGGGTGATATCAGTCCGAACTCCCTCGAGATGTCCAACACGGACATTGCAACGGAATTCATCAACATGATCACCGCTCAGCGGGCATATCAGGCCAGTGCCAAGGTTGTTACGACGACAGATCAAATGATGGCCGAACTAATGAACATCAAGAGATAACGTTTCCAGTGGACAGTGAATGGTGATCAGTGATCAGAGGGACACCCTGCTTCTTTGTGGTGGGGTGTCCCTTTGTCATTATTGTCATTGCTTTCCTATTCCTTCCTGTCAAATTAATGACGTTTTGTCAAAAATTCCATTTCTTCAAAGGGAACAGTTCCCTTTCTTTTTCTTAACTTTCCGATATCACACATGAATGCCGGATGTTTTATTTGTGATGTTTCTGGTACGGTATTTGCTCATTTGAGAAATGACAATCATTAAAACAATAACGGGGTGGTGGATTCGATGGATCTGGCGACAATTGCGGGAGTATTAAGCGGATTTGGTCTTGTGATGGGTGCTATGAGTATGGGGGGAGGCCTTTCATGGTTTATCAATATTCCTTCAGCATTTATTGTCGTGGGGGGAACGTTTGGTGCTGTGCTTATCAACTATCCGATCTCGGATATGCTCGGTGTGATTGGAATAGCGAAGAATGTGCTGTTTCACAAAGAACTGAAAATTGGTAAAGCAATAGAGATGTTAGTCGAAATGTCGAAGACAGCACGTCGTGAAGGCATCTTGGCACTGGAAAAAGAAGTAGACAATGTTGATGATGCCTTTTTTTCGAAAGGTATCAGATTGATGATAGATGGAATCGAGCCGGCAGCTCTCTCCAAGATCCTCTATACGGAACTCGATTTCGTTGAGGAAAGGCACAGGTTGGGAGCGGAGATATTCACAACCATGGGGAATTTTGCACCTGCCATGGGTATGATGGGAACATTAATCGGATTGGTGAAGATGTTGATGCAAATGGATGACCCTAGTCGCATCGGGCCTGCCATGGCGGTTGCTCTTATTACCACCTTTTACGGCGTTATCCTGGCAAATCTTATCTTTTTGCCTATTGCTGGCAAGCTTAAAACGCGAAGCGCTGATGAAATCATGATGAAACAATTATTGATTAGTGGCATTTTATCCGTTCAGTCGGGTGATAATCCGAGAATATTAGAACAAAAACTTCATTCATTTATATCACCCGGCGAGAGAAAGTCGGTTTTCTAAATGGAAGAGGAATATAAAAAGGATAAAGGTGGAGGTGGGGCACCCGTTGCCGGCTGGGAGGTGATCTATTGCTCCCTTGCTCTTATTCTGGTCGCTTTTTTTGCCATGCTCGTATCTTATTCAACGGTTAAAGAGAGTAGAATGACGAGCTTCATTCGGGGGTTTTCCGTTTCTTCGGAAAAGACGATGTTAGATGGAATATCATCATCATCCGCTTTGAGAAAATTCATGGCTTATACGGCAGGACGCAAGGTCGGTGGCGGTGGTATCATCTCACACAAAACAGCTGATGTGGTCGAAAGTGATAAAAAATCGGTTGTCACGGGAATGTCATCAATGACGGAATTTATCGAAAATGCGGGACTCGGTAATGTGGCCCATGCGGAAAGGACGGACACGGGATTTAAGGTAACATTCGGAAGCAATGTTATGTTTCCGTCGGGTGTCGCAACCATTAACAGGGATGCATTCCCATACCTTGATAAAATGATTGCCATAACGGAAAAAGACAATTTTTCCGTACGGGTTGAGGGACATACGGATAATGTCCCCATACATACTAAACGATTTCTGTCAAACTGGGAATTATCGACGGAACGAGCAGTCAATGTGCTTCGGTATTTTCTTGATCAGGGGAAGATACCTCCGAAGAGATTGGCCGCTGTTGGATTCAGCGAGTATCATCCCGTGGCATCGAACGATACACCGGAAGGAAGACAGGTAAACCGGAGGGTTGAATTCCATTTCGAGACATATCGGGTAAAAGAATAACGTTGACATAGAGAGATAGTACGTGAAGAAAAAAGCAAGAAACACGGAAGAAGGGGGAGGAAAATGGCTTACAACCTTCAACGATATGGTTACGCTGCTCCTTACATTTTTTGTTTTGATTCTTTCCATGGCAGACACGGATTCAGGCAAGGTTAAGGAAATGTGTCGCTCTGTTCAGGATGCCTTCGGGATGCTGCAGTGGGGAGAGTTAACCGGTGTAAGGGCTTTTACCCCTTTCATTTACCCCGGGGGTAATCAAATACTCACGTATGAAAGAAAGAAGGAAGAACTGGCCGATCGTTTAAACGATATAACGGGAATTGATGCGACAGTGACAAAGGATGGAGTGTCCATTATTATGGGAGAAAAGGTGTTATTTGAAACGGCGAAGGCCAACTTTGAAGGAAGGGGTCAGGCCGTTCTTGAAAAGTTTATTTTTATCCTCAAAGAAGCGGATTGTCAAATACGAGTGGAAGGACATACGGATAATGTTCCTATCAGTAATGAATACTTTGCATCAAACTGGGAGCTTTCAACGGCAAGGGCGATCGCTCTTATTAAATATTTTATTAATGATGGCAGTATTTCTCCGGACAAACTTTCTGCGGCGGGTTATGCTGATGCACGGCCCCGTTTCGCGAATGTAAGCGAATCAAACAGGGCTTTCAACAGGAGAGTGGAGATTGTTTTAACATTGAAAGATTAAGGAGAAGAGATGGCTGACAAAGAAAAAGATGAGAATCTTGAAGAAAATGAAGATTCAAAAAAGAAGAAAGGTAAAGGCTCAATTATAAAATGGATTGTTATCGTTCTTGTGCTGTTGATCTTCGCGGGTGCCGGTTTCGGAGGCTGGAAATACTATCAATCGAACATTGCAAATTCGGAAAAGAAGGTCGAGGAACAAAAGCCTTTAATAGGAGCCATCTGGCCCATGGGCACCATGATCGTAAACCTGATGGATGGCAATGGTGAACGATATCTGAAAGCAGTTGTTCAGGTGGAATTATCGAGCCAGGAGTGCATAACGGAATTAGACGTGTTGAAACCGAAGATAGTGGACAATGTCCTGGATCTCCTTTCATCGAAAAAATACAAGGAAATCGTAGGATATGGCGGAAAACAGCAACTGAGAGATGAAATTGCCATGCGTGTCAATAGCTATTTGACAAAAGGTAGAATCAAACACGTCTATTTTACCGAATTTGTCATTCAATAAAGGGTCAGTGGTATTTGTATAACGTTTAACAGGGGGAGAATGTATTTATGTCCCAGATATTATCGCAAGACGAAGTGGATGCCCTTTTAAAGGGTATATCGGGAGGTGAGATTGGAACTGAGCCGGAGGTGATAGACGAATCGGTATCGCACTCGTACGATTTGACCAGTCAGGACAAAATCGCACGGGACAGAATGCCAACTCTGGAAATGATGACCGAAAAATTTGCCCGGATGTTCAGAACAACTCTGTCTTCATTGTTGCGAAAGGTCGTAAGTGTCAATGTCTTATCGTTAAATATGATGAAGTACGGGGAATTCATGAAGACCGTTTCTTTGCCGACAAGTATGCATGTCTTTAAAATGGATCCATTGAAGGGTAACTCAACTTTTGTTTTTGAGTCAAAAATTATTTTTACACTGGTTGATATACTTTTTGGAGGATCGGGAAGGGATTCATTTAAAATTGAGGGAAGAGATTTTACCAGAATCGAAAATGGTCTCATACGAAAGGTTGTTTTAAGTGCTCTTGCTGATCTCGAAGAGGTCTGGAAGCCGATTGCCAACCTCAGTATCGTTTACCAGAGATCGGAGGTTAATCCTCAGTTTGTACAGGTTGCTCTTCCGGCCGATGTTGTGATTGTCGCTGTGTTTGAGATAGAATTGGATTTCTCTTCGGGCAATATTATTTTATGTATTCCCTATTCAACAGTAGAGCCAATCAGGGAAAAATTGAGGTCAGGTTATCAGAGCGACACTCTTGAAATAAATGACGAATGGAAAGAGAGACTGGAGTCAGAAGTCAGGTTATCAAATGTTAGTATTGAGGTATTGTTAGGTAGGACGGAACTCAAAGGGCGAGAAATTGCAAATTTAAAGAGGGGAGACGTCATTCTCCTTGATCGATATTATAGTGACGATCTGGATGTCCATGTGGAGGGTTTTCCGAAATTCAAAGGGCAACCGGGTATATATAAGGGAAACCAGGCAGTTCAGATATCACACGTTATTATTGGAAAATGAGGGGGTTACCATGGAACAGAGTGAACGAAATGAAGTAACAAAAGACACGGCTGCAACACCTGATGAAAACATCGGCTGGGATGATGTCCAGGAAGAAATGAAAGCATCAGCAACGCTGGTTAAGGAAGTCGGAGCAAATGATTCTGCGAAGCAGGACGAGGACATAGGCTGGGATGACGTTCAGGACGAACTGAATGAATCAGCAAATCCGGTTCCGGAAAGAGAAGTAAGTAACGTTCAATTCGAAGAGGTAAGGGGAAATAACCAGCGAAGCAACTCATTGGAGTTAGATTTTCTTTTGGACATACCTCTGGAAATAACCGTTGAACTGGGCCGGAGCAAAATGTTGATCAATAACCTTCTCCAGTTAGGTCAGGGTTCGGTTCTGGAGATGACCAAACTTGCCGGTGAGCCGATGGATGTTTTCGTTAATAATAGATTGATTGCCAGAGGTGAGGTGGTCGTTGTTAATGAAAAATTCGGGGTTCGGTTAACCGATGTTGTCTCTCATGCCGAGAGGATAAATAAGCTGAAATAGCCGGAGAAAGAAAGAGATCATAATGAATTCATTAGATTTATTACCCTCTTTTTTGACAACTTTGTCGGCACTCGCCGTGGTTCTAGGTATTATGATTATTGCGGTGTATTGTATCAAAAAGATTATGAAGAGGACGGGGGGAGAATTAAATGACGGAAAGTTGATAAAAATTATATCAACGAAATACCTGGGGGCCAAGAGTAAAATAATGCTCATTGAAGTATCAGGAAATCTAATGGTTATCAGCCTTTCAAATAATCAGATATCTCTCCTGTCAAGGATTGAAGATCAAGAGGCCTTCGAACAACTAAAAGACATTCAAAGTCAGGAAAATAATATCTCTTCTTTTTCTGATCAATTGGCATTCTGTAAGTCGAGACTGCTTTCCCTCTGTAACTTTGCGGAAAAGGATAATAAGGGTAATGCATAAACGTTCAGCCAAAAAATGGAGAATATGTTTCATAAGCATTATTATAATTCTGGGGATTCTTCTTTTTGTAGGTCCGTTATGGGGCAAACCCTTTCCCCTCCCTTCAATCAACATGAATTTCGCAGATGGTAACAGTGAACCGGGAAAGGTAGCGATTGCACTGCAATTGCTATTTATTCTTACCATTTTGTCTCTTGCACCGGCCATATTGATCATGCTGACATCGTTTACCCGAATTGTAGTGGTTCTTTCTCTATTGAGGCACGCTCTTGGTACTCAGCAAGTGCCGGCAAACCAGATTATCATCGGTTTAGCTCTGTTTCTGACGTTTTTCATTATGACTCCTGTTTGGAATACAGTGAACAACCAGGCGCTCCAGCCCTATGTTAATGATGAAATGCCATCTGAAAAAGCTCTCGACGTGACAAGCCAGGCCCTTAAAACGTTTATGTTAAAACAGACGAGAGAAAAGGATGTAGCACTCTTCGTCAAAATTGCCAGGGAAGAGAGACCGAAAACACCCGAAAATATCAAGCTTTCTGTTCTGATTCCTGCATTTGTAATCAGTGAATTAAAGACGGCATTTCAGATCGGGTTTATGATTTATCTCCCGTTTTTGATCATTGATATGGTTATTGCCAGCGTTCTCTTGTCCATGGGAATGCTGATGCTTCCACCGATCATGGTGAGCTTGCCCTTTAAGTTGCTTCTGTTTGTTCTGGTTGACGGGTGGTATTTGATTGTTGGCTCGCTGGTTCAAAGCTTTGGTTAAAAGAGAAACGGAGAGAAACATATGTCTATCGATCTTATTATGGCTATAGCAAACGAAGCAATAAAAGTTACGCTTCTCCTTTCGGCTCCCATGCTTGTTGTGGGCCTCATTATAGGTCTTGTTATCAGTATTTTTCAGGCTGTAACACAGGTTCAGGAAATGACATTAACATTCGTTCCCAAGATTGTTGGTGTCATGGTGGCACTCATCATTGCCCTTCCCTGGATGATCAATATCATCATCACCTATACCCAGAACCTTTTTAACTCCATACCGCTGTATATTCGGTAGAGTGAATGGTAAACGGTTAAATTACTATGAGTATACCACCCATAACAGCCGGACAAATAGAAACGTTTGTATTCATTTTTTTGAGGGTGAGTGCAATTATAGTCGTCATTCCCATTCTGGGAAACAGAACGGTTCCCCTGAGGGTGAAAGGTGGTCTGTCAATTATTATCGCATTTCTGATTTTCCCCTTTATTCAATATCCGGTGGTCTCATACGAGATCGTACCCCTGGTTTTGAAAATGGCGGGTGAAATTCTTATCGGAATCATTATAGGTCTGACAGGCAGATTACTCTTTGCGGGAATACAGCTGGCAGGACAGCTGATCGGTTTTCAGATGGGATTTGCTATTGTTAATGTGGTCGATCCTGTTTCCAGTTCGCAGGTTTCGATCATTGCCCAGTTTCAGTATCTAATTGCCGCATTAATATTTTTTGCAGTGAACGGTCATCACATTTTTTTATACGCTATTGCAGAAAGCTACAACATTATTCCCCCCCTCGATTTTCATTTTTCGGGACCGCTAATGGATTCATTAATATCATTATCGAGAGATATTTTCATCGTGGCAGTCAAGACAGGAGCGCCGATTATGGCGATATTACTATTAACAAGTGTCGGTCTGGGGATGATCGCAAGAACTGTTCCGCAGATCAATATATTTATTGTCGGCTTTCCGTTAAAGATAGGGATCGGTCTCATCGGTATCGGGTTGACCCTTCCCATATTTGTAAAGATAGTAGGTACAGTATTTGTAATGGTCGAAGGAAAGATAAAGGTGCTCATGCAACTTATGTAAAAGAAGCAAAAAGCTATTGGCAAAGGAAAATGATACTCATGTGGGATAGGGCGATAAAAATATAGTTTATCTCTGATTTCAGGAGACTTTGACCCTGACCCTGAAACCCTGAACCTTGTCCGGTTTTTTGACGCAAGCGTCACCGGATCGTTAGGATCTCAACAATGTCTGATGAACAAAATAAAGATCAGGAAAAAACTGAACAACCAACTTCGCGACGGAGAGAACAAGCGCGGGAAAAAGGACAGGTAGCGAAGAGTCAGGAGATTACCTCAGTGGCAATACTGATGGCCTGCCTGACACTTTTTTACTTTAGTTCAGTTATGATGATCGAAAAGATGATGAGTATCATGAGGTGGGTATTCTATGAATCCGGGCAATTTATAATCAATGGCGACACAATACCTCTTCTTATATCCACCCTGACATATAAGACTTTTGGTCTCCTTGCCCCTCTTATGCTGACCGTTGTCTGTGTGGCGTTTATTGCCAATGTTTCCCAGGTTGGCTTTATCTTTTCCTCAGAATCGATACAACCGAAACTGTCGAAGATTGATCCGATTAAGGGATTCAAGAGACTCTTTTCTGCCAAATCCTTTGTGGAATTAATAAAAAATATCTTTAAAATTCTGATTATCGGTTTTGTTGCTTATATAACCGTTATTGGAGAAATTAAAAATCTTATTCCCCTGGGGGATCAGAGTATATGGGGTGTATTGACTTTCATCGGGAAGACTGCTTTCAAGGTCATGTTCAGATCCTGCTGGGTGCTCATTGTTCTGGCAATACTTGATTATATCTTCCAGCGGTGGGAATTTGAAAAGAGTCTCAAAATGTCGAAGCAGGAATTGAAGGATGAATTTAAGCAAACAGAAGGCGATCCCCTTATAAAAGCACGCATAAAAAATCTCCAGAGAGAAGCTGCAAGAAAAAGAATGATGGCACAGGTTCCCAAGGCTGATGTTGTCATCACAAACCCCACACACATTGCAGTAACTCTTGAATATGATCAGTCAAAAATGTCCGCGCCAAAGGTTACTGCAAAGGGGAGGGGATATATCGCCGCTAAGATTAAAGAAATTGCCAAGGAAAACAAAGTTCCTGTAGTCGAAAACAAACCCCTGGCACAAGTATTGTATAAGATAGTAGACATTAATCATATGATACCGGCTAATTTGTATAAGGCGGTTGCCGAAGTACTGGCATTCGTCTACCGTATGAAAATGAAACGATCATCGGGATACTGACGACAATGACAAGTTCTTACGCTGAAAGAAAAAATTTAACAGGTTGGTTAAGAAGCAGCAGTACGGTTATGGCTCTCGGGATAACCGGAATACTGCTGGTTATGATGATTCCTCTGCATCCGTTTGTGCTTGATATACTGCTTTCTTTTAATATTACATTTGCTCTGATTATATTGCTGGTTGCTATATATGTGTTGAAACCGCTCGATTTTTCGGTATTTCCTTCTGTCCTCTTAACTGCCACATTACTCCGTTTGTCCCTCAATGTAGCTTCTACCCGTCTTATCCTTCTTCATGGGAGCGAGGGTACTTCAGCGGCTGGACAGGTTATCAAGGCCTTCGGTACCTTTGTAGTCGGGGGTAATTTCCTGGTCGGGCTTATCGTATTTCTGGTGCTTGTTCTGATCAATTTTATTGTTATAACGAAAGGTGCAACGAGAATTGCGGAAGTAGCGGCACGGTTTACCCTTGATGCTATGCCGGGTAAGCAGATGAGTATTGACGCAGATCTCAATGCTGGACTGATAACGGATGCGGAAGCGAGAAAAAGACGGGGAGATGTTTCAAAAGAATCTGATTTCTACGGTGCCATGGACGGAGCCAGCAAATTCGTCAGAGGAGATGCCATCGCAGGAATCCTGATTACCATTATCAATATTCTTGGTGGTTTGATCATAGGTGTCCTTCAACAAGGTATGCCCGTTGTTGAAGCCGCTCACACATATACCCTTCTCACCGTGGGTGATGGTCTCGTAACTCAGATTCCGGCCTTGATCGTATCAACCGCTGCCGGAATGCTTATTACACGTTCTACGGCATCTTCTGATTTAAGTAATGAAGTGAAGATTCAGCTATTTGCTCATCCGAAGGCAATTGTAACCGCTGCCGGTATGCTGTTTCTGTTTGGTCTGATTCCCGGCATGCCGAAAATATCGTTTATGTTCATAGCGCTGGCCATGTCAATCGTTGCCTATGTGGTGATACAGGCATCAAAAAAATTGGAAGAGGTGACGGAAGAAAAACCGCCGGTAGAGATACCGACAGAGTCAGTGGAAGCCCTCTTGCCACTCGATATTCTGGACCTTGAAGTAGGGTATAGTCTGATTCCCCTTGTTGATGCAAGTCAGGGAGGAGAACTGCTTCAGAGAGTGAGAGTGTTGAGGAAACAGCTTGCCGTTGAAATGGGCTTTATCATACCGGCTATTCATATTCGGGATAACCTTCAGTTACAACCCAATGAATATATTCTTAAACTCAAAGGATCTCATGTGGCGAAAGGGGATTTGATGATGGGTCATTATCTCGCTATAACGCCCGAGCACAGTAAAATTAAATTAAAAGGCATCGAGACCGAAGAGCCTGCGTTTGGTCTGCCCGCCATATGGATCGATGAAAAAGAAAAGGAGAAAGTTCAGGCACAGGGTATTGTGGTTGTCGATCCTGCTACCGTGATTACAACCCATATAACGGAAATCGTGAAAACACATGCAGATGAGTTGCTGGGCAGACAGGATGTTCAATCATTACTGGATTCTTTATCGGTTACCCACTCCAAGGTTGTAGAGGAACTTGTTCCCAATATAGTACCTCTTGGTACACTACATAAGGTATTGCAAAGACTTTTACGGGAAAAGATTCCGATTCGTGATATTCTGACCATTCTGGAAACACTGGCAGATTATGTCCCTATGACAAAGAATGCAGATATACTAACGGGGTACGTACGGCAAGCCTTGGCCAGAACCATTACGAGGCAATATCAAGATAGTGATGAAAATATTTCGGTCGTTGTAGTTTCCCCCGATATTGAGGAGAATATTGATAAGGCTATTCAGCATACCGAATATGAATCATTCGTGGCAGCCGATCCCAGTCTCATTCAAAATATTGTCAGTAACCTTCAGAACTTTATCAAGACATTTACTGAAAGGGGTTTGCAGCCGATTATTTTGTGTTCGCCTCAGACGAGAATCCACGTGAGAAAGATACTGGAGAAGTTCTTCCCTCATATTGTCGTGTTATCTCATAACGAAATCACTCACGATGTTAACATCAGATCTTTAGGAATACTGGGGTTGAAAGATGCAGCTTAAACGATACGAGGCAAAAAATATTAGTGAAGCAATGGTCAGGATTAAAAGTGAACTTGGTCCAAATGCCATAGTACTCTCTACAAAACGATTAACAGGTGAAAAAAGTTCTCTTATTGAAGTACTCGCTGCCAGGGATGATAATTATATGACTCCCGAAGAGCAGGAATATAAGAACCAGGATGATGATACCGTCAATATGTTATCCGTCATTAAATCGGACGTAAACGAATTGCGATCTCTCTTTAAAGATTTCAAAAGGGAGAGAGACGTTTATAACGAACTTACTGAATTGAAAGAAACGGTGGGTGCCTTATTTGATGTTCTGGGCATACGTAAAAATGGAAAAATTTCCACCTCGCTTTCAAAGGCCTACTATTACCTGGTTTCAACGGGCATATCAAAGCGGAAGTCCTGTGCTCTCCTCGAAGAATTGAAGGAGTGCAATCCGGTTGAAGATCTGAAAGATTTTGATCACATCCTTAACATCCTTGAGAATATGATGTCAAAATCGATTGCTTCTTCCTACCATTTTGTCGATAACAAAAGGATCTCTGCCTTCGTCGGTCCGACCGGTGAAGGGAAAACGACAACCCTTGCAAAGCTTGCCGCCCACTATTTGTTCAAAGAGAAGTTAAATGTGGGTATCATTACGATGGATACCTATCGAATCGGTGCCACAGAGCAACTGAAAACATATGCACGCATCATGGATGTTCCTATGAAAGTTGCTTCCGATAACAAAGAGTTCAAAAGAATTCTGAGCAAACTTGCCGACAGAGATATTATTCTCGTTGATACGCCCGGGAGGAGTCGTAACGATGAACGTCATCTTTCTCAATTACGGGAAAGTTTAACGACGGAACTTCCCTTGGAAACGAATCTTGTTTTAAGCATGACGTCAAGTAGTGAGAACATGACGGATGCAGCGACGAGATTTAATATTACAAACTACGACAATATTATATTTACAAAGCTGGATGATTCCGACAAATTCGGTTTCATGTACAATATCATTGACCGGGTGAAGAAACCCGTATGGTACGTAACCGACGGACAGGATGTTCCAGAAGATATACAGAAAATTAATCCTGGTGAGCTTGCGCGATTGATTGTCAATAACAGGGTAAATAAGAATTTATCCGCTTTATCAAACTAAGACAGAGGTGGTTTAATGGATCAGGCCGGAGTACTGAGGGAAATGAAAAAGATGGATGATAAAATTTATAAGATTAACCCCTTGCCTGAACAAAAGGGTTGCAATGAGGATACCAGAGTTATTGCTATTACCAGCGGTAAGGGGGGAGTTGGTAAAACTAACATAGCAGCCAACTTGGCATATATTTTATCCATGATGGGGAAAAGAATTCTGCTTATTGATGCAGATACCGGTTTAGCCAATATAGATGTACTTCTGGGAATTACACCAAAGTACAATCTATGTCATGTCCTCCATGGCGAGAAAGCATTGTCTGAAGTTATCATTCAAGGTCCTGGAGGCATGAAAATCCTTACGTCTGCATCGGGAATTCAGCAAATGGCGGAATTATCAAAGGGACAAAAGCTTACCTTGCTGGATGCGCTCAATGATTTGAATGAACGCCTGGATTTTGTATTTATTGATACCGGTGCGGGTATAGCCGGCAATGTCATGTATTTTAATATGGCTGCGAAAGAAATTGTCGTTGTTGTTTCACCTGAGCCGACGTCCCTGACAGATGCGTATGCCTTGATTAAAATTCTTTACCAGGGCTATTCCGAGAAGCGTTTTATGATACTTGTTAACATGGTGAAGACTTCCAACGAGGCGCAGAGTGTTTTCAGGAAACTGAGCAATGCGACAGATCACTTCCTGAATCTTTCCGTTGAATATTTAGGGTATGTTCCCTGTGATAATGGCGTTCCGGAAGCAGTGAAAAAGCAACACATGCTGGCCGATATGTTTCCCTCTTCCAAAGCAACCAGATGCCTCTTTTCAATTGCTGAAAAACTGTTTCAGGAACGGCCCGAACCATGCGAAAGCGGAACGATGAAATTTTTCAGCAAGGCTATCGTTGATAGAGATGATAAGTAAGCAAAAACGCGATCAACAGATAATGAAATACGCACCTCTCGTCAAAAATATTGTGGAGAGGTTTGCCATGAAATTGCCCGATCACATTGAGAAGGAAGACCTGGTTAATGTGGGTATCATAGGGTTGATTTCAGCAGTAGAGAGGTTTGATAAAGGGAGGAATGTAAAATTTGAAACGTATGCCAGATTCAGAATCCGTGGAGCTATATTGGATGAATTGAGATCACGGGATAATCTGTCCCGATCTGCGAGAAATAAGGATACAAAACTGGTAAATGCGTTGACATCGTTACAGAAAAAATTGCGCAGACAGCCAACGGATGAAGAGATTTCCGAGTATCTTGGTATATCCCTTGATGATTATTATAAGCTGCTTGATGAGGCAAAAGCTATTTCCATTATCAGCAGTGATAATCTTCCACCGAATTATTGTGAAAAGTATTACCATTATGATATCCTGAAAAAGATTAATAATAATCCCCTTTCCCTTATAACAAACAATGAATTAAAAAATGAAATTAAGGAAGCTATCGACGCTTTGCCCGAGAAAGAAAGACTCGTCTTGTCATTGTACTATTATGAGGAATTAACGCTCAAAGAAATTGGGATGGTTATGGAATTGACAGAGTCAAGAATATGTCAGATCCATTCCCATGCAGTCCTGAAACTGAGAGGTGTTTTAAAAGATTTACACCACAACGGAAATTTATCTTAACAGTGACGTCATAGCCGGATAAGGGCGGTCATAGTAACACCAGGGGTAGCATATGCAGCTGAAACATTGTGGGTATTCACGAGAATTACTTTTTTGTGTCAAAAAACGAGCGATTCCGATATATTTGATAGTTGTGGTACTGGTGGGTATTGGTTGTTTCGGTAAGGCAACGGTGGGGATAGCGGACATTGGGGAGGACAGGAATGTTCATTCGGATACAGCAGATCTTATGTTGGGGGAAGCGAAACAAGAACACTCTAATGGGCAGAAGATAACTTTATCGAAAACCTCATTTGAGCATTTTAAGGATTTTATTATTCATGTCAAAGATGATACGAGCAATGGTGTTCTGGTCTGTAATGTTGTCCTGGAGCTGGGAGCAGGAACGATATCGACACAGAACAGGTTCGAATTACGGAAAATCATATATAGAACATTAACAGAACTTAAAATACGTTTTTCCTCTTTACTTAATGCCAGGGAGCAGTTAAAAAAAGAAATTAAAGTGAGGCTGAATAGATTTATAGGAAACGATGTCATAACCGATGTGTATATCACAAAATTTATTTTATTATAGTACCTATGAGAGACATGTGCAGGACCAAATCATCTAAAGAGATGACTTGTTGTAACTTAAGGACTATTGGCTTAATTAATTTTTAAAATTCGGAATCCAAAGCACGAAATCCGAAACAAATACGAATGATCAAAATTCAAAATTGAAAAAATCTCAACATCCTGTAGATGTTGTATAGTTGCTCGGAATGTTTTGATCATTTGATATTCGGATTATGAAATTGTTTCGTATTTCAATATCTTACCTTCGGATTTGAGTTTCGGTATTGACGGAATAAATCTCCAGCTTTGACCAATATTGTCATACCGTCCTGTATGTTCTGTTTTGAAAGGGGGACAAAATGAAGAAAATATCTTTTATATATATCATTGTTTTCATGTTTTGTTTCGCATCTTCAGGTTTTGCCTTGACGGTGGAACAGATTATTAAATTGAAGAAAGCCGGGGTCAGTGATAAGACCATTCAAATTATGCTGAAACAGGAAAGGAAATCTCCCCTCAAGATCAAAGATGATAAGGAAAATGAGCATATTATTTATTCAACGGATATCTCGTCACATCCGAATAAGCCGGATAGTGCTGAAGAGGAAAAAGTAAGGCGGGCATGGAAAATGTTGGAGAATATCATTATTGATACAAGACAATAATCACACTGTAAAACAGCTCACGAGAAAGGGGTTTAATCATGTCAGGACGCGGGGGCACAGAAGGTTACAATGCATTTGAAGAAATGGTGAAGGAATTTCAAGCAAGCTTTACGACAGAACTTATTCCTGGCATCCTTCATAACTTTGCCAATCCTTTAAATGGAATTATGGGTCGTTCCAGACTACTCCAGAGACGGGCGATTAAACATCTTGAAAATATAAGCGAATACGCTCAGATAGATGAGGAAAAGTTGAAAGAGTGCAGGAAAGTCATTGATGATACTGACCTGATAGTAAACGAAACGGATAAACTTTTTAACTTATTCAATGATGTTGCGGAGAAATTCCGCCGGCTCAGTGACACAGCAGTGCGAAAAATAAACCTGTCGGAACTTATTAAGACCGAGATAGCATTCTTTGACTTTTATCTGGATTTTAAACACCAGGTTAAAAAGAACCTGATGTTAGATGACGAAATTTCGGAGGTAACGGGATCTCCTGCCGATTATTCAATTGCCCTGTCAACACTTATCAGGTACGTTGCAAATTCTATGAGAGATAGTGAAAAGAAGATCCTGATCGTTTCCACAAGTTCTGATGTAACTCATGTGTGTGTGAGAATTGGAAACACCAGCGCCCAAACATTTAGTGATGATGAAAAGGAATTGCTGCAAAATTGGGACAATTTCAGTAAATCATATGATGAAACAAATGTGGACAGGAATTTATTCAATTCCTTGTCTCTCTTGAAAAAGTATGATGCTTTTTTTCAGTTTGAAGATGGAGCCGGATTTAATATTATTTCAGTACGAATACCTTATTGAGTGAGGAATGAAAGAGGAACTGACCGACTATTCAATCGGATACTTGATATATTAAAGATCATAGGAAGTTGTGACGATAACATATAGAAAGAGCGATGTAATACTGCATCGGTGCTTTTCGTTTTTTCCTGCTTTATTATAGCAAAGGGAATTAAAAGTTATGGTCAGGTCGGTTGATGTACAACAGGTTATATTGCAGATGAATTCGGTTGAACGTATTCAGCAGGTTCAACAACAGCACCCTGATGTCCAACAGCGATATTTTGAAGACCAGTTAAACAAGGAAAAAAAGGAAGTAAAAGAAAAAGTTCAACATTCGGAAGAAATCGAACATGCCTTGATTAGAGAGGAGGAACGGCGCGGTAAAAGGGAGAGAAAGCCCGGAGAACAAAAAACTGGTGGTGAGGTACAGAGTGCTGATGATGAAAATGAGCGATTGGTCGATCAAGTTGGAGGAAAGGTAGATATAAAGGTATAAAATGAATTTAGAATTGATGTTAGGCATTCAAATCGTTGCCGATGTAGTATTGTGCATTGTTATTATATGTCTTCTTGTTTTAGTAACCAGGGAAATAAAAAAGCGAAATAGTGGCGTTGATCCAACCGCACTGGACGAATTTAAATCATTAATTGAGGAATCAAGACGCTCCGCCGATTATCTCTTACAGACGTTAGATGAAGGCAGGAGATCTTTCAAAGAAGTCGCGTATACTTTAGACGAAAAGGAAAAAAAGCTGAAACTTCTTACGGAGGATTCTCATAACACACAGATAATGAGTCCTCAGGAGTCTGTAACAAATAACAATAGCAGTCGTTGGAAAAAAAATGAACAGGTTATAGCAATGGCAGGGCGTGGCTTTAAGGAAAAAGATATTGCACATGCGTTGGACTTAACGGAAGGAGAGATTAATCTTATCGTCGGACTCAATCGAAAGAAAAATGAGAACATCTGATGTCTGTAATAATAACTCCCCCCCCTGCATCGCGTAACATAAATCATCTCTTATGCATTCAAAAGAAATTAGACTCGTTGCCACCTCTTAGTGTTGGAGAAATCGTAGAAGCTGAGATTTTGGAGAGGCAAGGCGTGAGAACTTTTCTGATTTCATTCAAAAACAGGAGTATCTCAGCAGATTCCGAAATACCTCTTCAAGTCGGTGAAAAAAGATCAGTCCGCGTAGAACAACTATCCCCCCGTGTAATTCTTCGTGTCCTGCAGAATGAGAAATCCGAAAGTTTAAAGTTCGCAGATTTTGTGAAATACATCAGTGCCAATCCAAAGGCACTCCTGGATATTTTTGTGGAAGGGAGTGGTCGATTCAATCTGGAAAATCTCGGAGAACTTGTGACACTTCTGGGAAAAGAGGATATTGAGACAATACAGAAACTCATTCAATCAATGACAATGTCCAAGGGAAATTTAAACGACAGTTTTTTTAAAGATTACATATATAACCTCGGTTATCTGATGGAAAGAGAATTGGCAGAGGTGCTGGAAAAGAGGTTTGGAAGAGGTAAACACTTAGCAAGTGCTTCCAAAAACTTAAAGGGGCTTCTCGGCAAATTGTCTGACAGGATAAATTTATTGACGAAGAATGACCGCCATCCCGGAGCAGAGAGGCTTTCAAATTTTATTCGTTCATCATTAAAAACCATCGAGGCTCACCAGGTTGTGAATTCGCTTCTTCAGGATAATGAAAATGAGTATATGTTCCAGATTCCCGTATTATTTCCGGAGTATATGGGGTTAGCTGAAATTTATGTAAAATTTGAAGATATGGATTCGAACAGCGGAGACAGGGAAAAACAACAGAAGGTGCTGTTTCTGTTAAACATGGATGCCCTCGGTGACATAGTTGTTGAGGCAACGATTGAAAGCAAGAGAATAGGATGTGTTGTAAGGTGCAGTCGGGAAGAAATTCGCGCATTTACCGTTCCACTTCTTCAGGAGCTGGAGGAGAAGCTGACAGGTGTCGGATATGATATTGACCATCTAACGTGTGTTACGGGAACAGATATTTCCATGATAAAGAAGATTGAGTATGAAAAAATTGAAAACCTGCATGATCAAGAAAGAGTGGATGTTGTCGTATAATGTTGAGTGATAAGATTACAGGAGTCAGAATTCAGGAAAAGTCGTACAATGTCATCGGTAATGTATTTCTGGCACATGTGTTATGTTGATAAGAGAGTCTTTCATATGAAAAAAAACAAGGACGAAAAAGAAACCTCCATTGCTGCTGCCATAGAATATGATGGTAAAAAGGATGCGGCTCCCAGGCTTATTGCCAAGGGGAGAGGCATAACTGCTGAAAAAATTCTTGATCTTGCGGATAAACACGGCGTACCGATAAAAAAAGACCCGGCTCTCGTTCAGATATTAAGCCGGCTTGATATTAATGAACAAATTCCGCCTGAGTTATATAAGGCTGTAGCGGAGATCCTTGCCTTTATTTATTCACTCAATGAGCGATACCGGGAAAAACAATCGACCAGCTGATCAGGAAAAATTTTCCCTGGGAACAAAATTGCCTACCAGTAAATCCATTTCCTTTGGAAAAAGAAAAAACCCTCGGATCATATCCCTTTTCCCCTCCCGCCAAGGAATAATGACAAATTACAAAGCTCCAAGTTGATGGTCTCGTAAAAAAGTCCGAATTTCTGTCGTTTTGTCATTCCCGACTTGATCAGGAATCCATAACTGGAAAGCTTAGCACAATACCCATATTGTTATTGCGAGCGAAGCGAAGCAATCTGTAACTCCATGTAATCATAATAGATTGCCGCGTCGCTTTGCTCCTCGCAATGACCAAAAGCGTAGTTATGCAAACGCTTCAACTGCTTGTAATTACTGGATTCCCGCTCCCCGATCGTAGTCGAGGACAAGCTTCGCGGGAATGACAACATGGCAAGTTTTTGACTTTTTACGAGACCATCAACGCTGGCTTAATATTTATCCTTTAATCTTTATTCCTTAGCCTTTAACCCTGGCATGTAACTTGCTTGTCTTTAGGATAAAAACGGTGGATGGGATACATGATTAGATCACTTAACGCAATGTCGAGGGAATGTATACGGCTGATCAACAGACTCGATTGTATAACCAATAATATCGCAAATGTTAATACAAGCGGTTTCAAGGCGGAAAGAGCCTTCTTCTTGGAAAAAGATCCGGATGATCTCTATAATGCGGGAAGACCCCTGGAGAGTGCTATACGAACTATAAATTATTCTCAAGGAGTTATTCAAAAAACAGGCAACACATTGGATCTGGCTATCGATGGAAAAGGATTCTTTGTCGTTAAGACAGAGAAAGGTGAAGCTTATACACAAGACGGGAAGTTTACTCTCGATGCAGATAAAAACCTTGTGACCGAGATGGGAGATTATGTTCTCGGTACATCGGGTAAGATTACGATTTCAGGCGACAATGTTGAAATTGAGATTACCGGGAGCGGGGCTGTCAATGTTGACGATAGTGAAGTAGGTATGTTGAAAATAGTGGACTTCGGCAAGCCGGACAGACTTGTCAAACAGGGAAATGGTCTTTTTCGCAATCCAGATGATGCAGCGAAACTTCAAATGGGAAAAACCCATGAAATTCTATCAGGATATCTCGAACTTTCAAATGTGAAAGCTGTAGAAGAAATGGTTGATATGATTAATGTTAACCGTTCCTTTGAATTGTACCAGAAGGTGATGCAAACGTTACAGGAACAGGATAAATTGTCAACGAATCGTATAGGCAAGTTATAAAAGTACTGAAAGAAAAGTAAATCCACGAGGGAGGACTAAAATGATAAGAGCATTATGGACAGCAGCTACCGGTATGCAGGCACAGCAGCTTAATCAGGATGTTATTGCCAATAATCTGGCTAATATAAATACGGTAGGATTCAAGAAATCCCGGGCTGATTTCCAGGATCTCATGTATCGGGTGTTTACTAAAGCGGGTGCGGAGACATCTGCAGATATTGAGTTGCCCATCGGTATCGAAATCGGCATGGGGGTAAAACCGGTGGCAACGCAAAAGATGTTTTCACAGGGAGACTATCAACAGACAGAGAATGACCTTGACTGGGCCATTGAAGGAGGCGGTTTCTTTCAGGTAACCTACGATGATCGTACAGTGTATACAAGGGCGGGCAGTTTCAAGGTCGATAAGGATGGAAATCTCTGTACGGCTGAAGGATATAAGTTAACACCCGAAATAACGATTCCTCAGGAGACGGTTCACTTTACCATCGATAGCGGGGGGACATGGACAGCGGCGGACGGAACCGGTACCACCTTGTCAAGCGGAAGGCTTGAACTGGCGAAGTTTGTTAATCCGGCAGGTCTGAGCAGTATCGGGAGAAACATGTTTGATGCTACGGAAGGATCCGGTGAAGCCGTAATGGGGAATCCCGGAGAGGAAGGTATGGGGACGATTTCACAGCATTTTCTCGAAATGTCAAATGTGAAAGTTGTGGATGAGATGGTCAAAATGATTGTGGGCCAGAGGGCATATGAAATTAATTCCAAGGCGATTCAAACGGCAGACAACATGCTGCAGATGATCAACAACCTCAAGAGGTAGGGAGATGAAAGTATCTGAAGGGGATTACATCCGACATATATTCGGTATTTTTACTGCTATTGTCGTTCTTCTTGCCATGAATCATTATTCATGTGCCTCACCTGTGACGACAATTGATCAAGACACCATCAAAAAGATTATTGTCACCCACATTGAAAAAAAAATGCCATGGCCGAAGGGGTCGGTTCGAATAGAGCTTGTAAACAGGATATCCGGTGTAACGCTGCCCGGAGAAGAGATTACGTACCGGGTTGTCAATAACAGAAGAGAAGATTATATCGGGCATTCCACGTTCGCCGTGCGGTTCTACAACAAAGAAGTATTCGTAAAGAAGCAAACAGTGAGGGTGAAACTGGAAGTGCTAAAAGGTGTGGTTGTAAGCTCTAAATTCTTATCAAAGGATACCAGAATCAGACCTGATGATATCAGGTTAGTGAATAAGTGGTTTGACCGTATTTCTGCCCGGGTTATCACTGATCCGTACGATGTAATTGGTCAGACACTAAGGACAAATATCAAACTCAATACGGAGATAACCAGGAGCATGTTACGAAACACACCGATGGTTAGAAAGGGCAAGCTTGTGCGAATTGTGCTTCAAAAGGGTCCCTTGAAAATATCGACCATTGGTCTATCCAGACAGGACGGGGGAACGGGTGATCTTATACGTGTGAAAAACATATCATCAAAAAAGATCATTTATGCCAAGGTCATTGGAGATTCACTTGTTTGTGTAGAATATTAAATGACGGTCGAGTAATATCGATCCTGTAGATCACGAGGTTGTGATGATATTTATTAATCAATGTAAAATTGAAACACAAAAGAGAATACAGTTATGTACTATTCTGTGCTGTTTTCTTGCCACCTGTTTATCCATGGGATGTGCGACATATCTTAAACCGGTAAAAGTTGAACAGTCGGCGACCACTCCTCCCGAAATTGCGCCATCTTCAGCGCCTGGATCGCTCTGGCCGGGAGAAAGAGCTAATAATATACTCTTTGCTGACAGAAAAGCACGATATATAAATGATATTATAACGATTGTTGTTGATGAGTCGTCAAGCGGTGAAAACAAGGCAGACACAAATACCAGCAGAGATTCTACTGCCACTGCCGGAATTGCAGGTGTGACACAAGTAAGTCCCAACCACAGGATTCTCTCAAAATATGAACTCGGTGGTTCATCTCAAAACTCCCTGAAAGGCAAAGGTAATACGAAACGAGAAGGAGCTTTGCAGGCACAGATTACCGCTAGAGTTGTCAATGTGCTGGCAAATGGAAATCTGGTTATCGAAGGGAAAAGACAGCTTACGGTGAACGAAGAAGATCAGTTCATCATCATATCGGGGATTGTACGGCCCGATGATATTTCATCTGATAACGTTGTGTCATCACAGTATGTTGCCGATGCACGGATTGCCTATACCGGAGAAGGTGTGATCAATGACAAGATGAGACCGGGATGGCTTACGCGGATAATCGATTGGGTCTGGCCGTTTTAATAATGTTTGAGATTTTTGTCTATGGTTATGAAATGAGGAAGGAACGATTTTTTATGAAAGCGGGAAAGATTTTCAAATCTATCTTCATTCTTTTCACGGTAAGTGTGGTTATGGCATCTTCCACTTATGCCGCGAGGCTCAAAGACATCGCAAGTATTGGAGGCGTGAGAGACAACCAGTTAATAGGGTATGGTTTGGTTGTCGGGTTGGACGGAACAGGTGACAGCATTAAAAATGGTTTTACCGATCAGACTCTTGCGAACATGCTCAGTAATCAAGGACTTTCGATGAAGCATAAAACACTGAAAGCTGATAATATAGCGGCTGTCATGGTTACTGCCAAGTTACCTCCGTTTGCCAAAATCGGCACGAGAATTGATGTCATGATTTCTTCCATAGGAGATGCCGACAGCCTTCTTGGCGGAACGCTTCTTATGACTCCTCTTCGGGGTGCCGATAACAGAATTTATGCCATGGCACAGGGACCGATGACAGTCGGAGGGTTTTCTGCCGGAGGAACCAGTGGTGGTGTTTCAAAGAATCATCCCACCGCCGGGCGTATTACCAACGGTGCTTTTGTCGAGCGAGAACTACAGTATGATTTTGATAAAAAAAAGAAGTTAACCGTAAATTTCCATCATCCTGATTTTACAACATGTGAAAGAGCCGCGAAGAAAATTCGTGCGACAGTACATGATATAGAAGCAAAACTCATAGATTCAAGTTCTATAGATATAATCGTTAAAGATTCCTTTAAGGGAAGCCTTGTAAGCCTTATTTCGGTCATAGAGAATCTGAATACTACTGTTGACTCACCGGCTGTTGTTGTTCTGAACGAAAAAACGGGTACCGTGGTAATGGGAAATAACGTGAGAATATCCACAGTAGCCGTTGCGCATGGCAATTTGAGTATTCATATTACTGAAAAACAGAATGTATCACAGCCGCTTCCGTTTGCTCCGGCGGGAGGCACTCCGGTTGAAGTTTCTGGTGGAGCTACAATGGCTCCTGGGGGACAAACGGTTGTTACAACTGACACATCTGTTAATGTGCTGGAAGAAAAGAAAAAGTTGGTCTTGATACCTGAAGGTGTAACGATTCAGGAAGTTGTAAGTGCCCTGAATGCCATAGGTGTTTCATCACGGGATCTGATCGTCATATTGCAGACCATAAAAGCTGCCGGGGCTCTTCAAGCAGATCTGACTATAATATAAAAAGGGAGAACAGCGCGTGGATACACACCTTCTTACCGAATCATATAATAAAAGAACTGAAATAAATAACAATAAGATCAATGAAATACCGAAAGGAGAAAGGAGGGAAAAGGGACTGGAGAAGGCGTGTGCCGATTTTGAATCTATTTTCATCTATCAACTGCTGCAGACGCTCAGAAAAACGGTTCCCAAGGGAGGTTATTTATCAAATAAGACTTCGCGGGGAGATATGTATACGATGATGTTTGATCAGAAGGTAGCTGAAGACCTTGCTAAAAGAGGGGGAGGAATAGGTCTTCGAACAATTCTTCTCGATCAACTCGATAAGTACAATCATCATCATAAGGATTAAAGTTTTATTGTAATCGTGCCGATAAGATAGTAAAATGGAAGTAAAAAGGAGAAGCTCTACATGAAGGTTTCCGGAACTAGAAATCCAATAAGCGAAGTTATTCAGCAATATCAAGCAAATGGCCAGACACGTCCAGAATCCGACAAGCAGGCTGGTGTGAGTGCTGCTCAGGGAGAAAAGGTAAATCTTTCAGCCGAAGGAAAGGATATACAGCAGGCGAGAAAGGTCATTGATAATTTGCCCGATGTTCGCACGGAAAAGGTCGAAGATTTGAGAAATAAGATCGAGCAGGGAACGTATCATGTGAGCGGAGACAAAATTGCCGAAAAGATGATCGGTGAATCACTTATCGATGTCATTGCCTAAGGTGGCAAAACCGCAAAGTTAACAGTGAGCAGTAATCAGGGGTCAGTAAAAGATTAATACTTTAATTAATTACGGAAAAGACAACGATTACCTATTGGGTTTTCGGCACAATAAAACATGTTGTAAAAATACCGCTGATTCCTGAAACCTGATCCCCGATCCCCGATCCCTGATACCAGGATCAGCGAAAAAGCGCAGTTGTTGTGAATAACGACTCTAACGTTTCGTTCCTCCCCCCTTAATAATTTTCGTGACTCTAAAATTACTGAATAATTCAGAATGATAACTCGGAGTGTGCCTTATGGTGGATAAAGTTGAATATACATTCCAGGATGTTGAAACTAATAGTGAATTACAGTCTATCTACGATTCGATGATATCACTTCTTCAAAAGGAGATAGAGGTTTATCGGGAAATGTGTGCACTGTTTGTGTGTGAACGTGAGATACTGGTAAGATCTGATACGGAAGAATTATACGAGAACAATTCCAGAAAAGAAACCTGTATTCTGAAGGCTAAAATGTTGAATGAAGTAAGGGTAAAGCTGGTTGAAAAAATTGCCGATGTATTCGGTATGGATGAACGGGAAATCACCGTTTCGATGCTGATATCGCATGGGAACAGTCGTCAGAAGAAAGAACTGATGGAATGTCGATCAATGCTGCATGCACTTGTACAAAATGCCCATGAATTGAATGAAAAGAATAAGGTTTTACTTGATTCTTCAATCAGTTATGTTCAGAAATCAATCGGGTTCATTAATCAACTCCTATCCCCCCCTTCAACCTATCTCAACAACGGGGAACTGAGGACTAATAGTATGCACGGCAAGATTGTGTGCAGGGAAGGGTAGGGAGATGTCAGGGATAAGCATATTAAATATAGCAAAAGATGCGTTGCTGAGTCATCAGACTGCCATTAATTTGACGGGAGCAAACGTAGCGAATGTTGACACACCCGGGTATTCGAGACAACGTCCCATATTTCAATCTGTCGGCAGCGTTGAGATGGGTACGGGGCAAATCCAGATAGGCGTCGAGATAGAGAAGATTGAAAGGATGTATGATCAGTTTCTTGAGGTTCAAATCAACGAACAGATGCACGGTTTTGGATATGATGAAACAAGGAAGGAAGAACTCGGAAAGATTGAAATCATTTTCAATGAGACCCAGGGGGGTGGCATTAATGAGTTGTTGAGCGAATTCTGGAATGCATGGGGGGACTTGTCAGAGAATCCCTCCGGCCAACCCGAGAGGGTAGCCCTGGCTTCCATTTCTCAGAATCTTGCCTATATGTTTCGTTCGTACGGTAACGATCTCATTTCTATACAGGACAGTGCGAATGTTCAAATATATGATCTGATGGGTCAGGTTAACAACTACTTAACAGATATTGCCGATTTAAATGAGAAAATTACACAGATGACAACAGGTCGGGGTGATACGAATGACCTTCGGGATAAGCGGTCCGAACTGATGAAAGGGCTGGCGGAAATTATAGATTACCAATATATTGAAGATGCATCGGGATCTGTGAACATCTTTCTGTCAAACGGTACGTCAATTGTTGAGGGTGGAAAAACGTGGCAGCTTAACGTAAAAGCAAATCCAACCAATTCGTTCTATTATGATATTGTCCTTGCCGATGATCCGAATGAAGAATCGATCAATAACGTAATAAACAGCGGACAAATGGCGGGGTTTTTGGAGATTCGTGATACCACTGCAGCAAATTACCTGAACCGTCTCAATAACCTTGTTGCTTCTATCGTATCCGAAGTCAATACACAGCATGGATTGGGATATGATCTGGATCAAAACCTGGGAGGAGATTTTTTCGATCCGACAATGATTGAGGCAAAAAATATGTGTGTCAGTGCCAATATCTTGTCCGATATCAACAAAATAGCGGCTTCTGAAACGGTCAACGGTGATGGTGGTAACGCAATAAATCTGGGAGCTCTTAAAGATACGAACGTTACGATTGCCGGAGAAACGGCAACCTTTAACAGCCACTATTCTTCTCTTATGGCCCGGATTGGTCAGGATGTTGCCGATGGGAGCAGAAAATATGATCACAGCAGCAGCTTTATGGATCAATTGGTAAATAAAAAAGAGAATATATCCGGCGTGTCCGTTGATGAGGAAATGATTAATCTCATGAAGTACCAGATGGGTTACAACTCGGCAGCTAAACTGTGCAGTGTCGCCGATGAACTGATAGACACCCTGTTATCTCTGGTATGATGAGATTCATGGCATTTATAAGATAATAATGGTGATTTTCAGGAAAATCAGGGCTTAAAGCAGGAAGACCAGGGGGAGTATATCATGGTTATGCGTGTTTCGGAATCAATGAAATTCAACACGATGATAGATAATCTGTACAAGGTTCAGAACAGCTACAATGAACTTATGGAAAAAATGGCTTCCGGGAAAACCCTGAACAGGCCGTCGGATGATCCCCTCGGGATGAGCAGGATTCTTGACTATCGAGAATCGAAGGCATCCATTGAACAGTATCGCGAAAACATTAACAGCTCAAAGGGATGGCTGAGTATGTCCGAATCAATATTGTCATCTGCTAACGATCTGTTAGTAAACGCCAAAGAAATAGCCATTTCTCAATCAACGGCAACGGCATCGGCAGAAACACGAAGCATCGCGGCCGTATCTGTTGAGCAGATTATCAACGAAATGCTATCACTGACGAATTCACAGTATGGGGATCGATATCTCTTTTCCGGGGCCAAGACAAGTGATGCGCCTTTTTCATCTACCGAATCCCCCGCAACGATAGGAACACCTGCTGCGGCATCGGGTAATACGTTTGACGGTACCGTTGCAGCCGGCGCCGGGCCTTATACGGGCGCTGTCAATAAGACCTACGTCGTCAAGATTGTAACAGGAGGCAACTTTGCTGCCGCGGAATATCAGGTTTCTGATGATGGCGGAGAGACATGGGGAGCGGTGAGAAATGATCTGGATACCGGGACCATTACTCTCGGCGATGGAATTGATCTCACCTTTACGGCCGGAACGGTTGACGTGGCCGTCGACGATATATTTCATGTTGATGCGCATGTCGAAGGCTATTATAACGGCAATGGAGAAGAACTTTCCGTTGCGATAGGCAAGAACATGAACTTCGCCTATTCGATTCCAGGGCAATCTGTTTTCACGGATCAGGGAGAGGGAGAAGTGGATATGTTCAAGACGCTGAACGACCTGAAAAATGCTCTTGAAGCAAATGATCCGGATAGTATTGCATCCCAAATGAACAATCTCGACAGCGGTATCCAACAAGTAAACAAGTATGTTGCCCAATGTGGTACGAGGACAAATCGCCTGGAGATTGCGGAAACCAACCAGAGCGATCTTGATTATAAACTGACAGAGTTGATTTCGAGCACAGAAGATGTAGATATGGCCGCGATTGTAACCAAATTTTCAATGAAAGAAGTAGTTTTAAAGGCATCCTATTCAATGGCGTCAAGTATAGGTAATCTTTCAATAATCGATTTTCTCAGATAAGAGGGAAAAATATGTTGATCCTGACAAGGAAGTTGGGGGAGTCAATCAGAATTGGTAATGAAATTAAAATTACCATTTCGGATATAAAGGGAAGACAGATTAGAGTAGGAATTGAAGCCCCGGAGGGAATGTCCGTTCACCGCGAAGAAGTTTATGAAATGATACAGAAACAAAACGTTCTTGCAGCGGAATTAGACATGGGCCATGATGATAACCTTTCAAATCTCTGGACTCAACTGACAAAGAAGGAAAAGGAGAAATAACGTGCAAATTTCAACAACCCGTTTCGGTAATATCACTGTAGATGAATCCAGGGTTATTCAGATGAAAGGAGGGGGTATACTGGGTTTTGAACATTTCAAAAAATATGTATTCCTTACGCAAAATGAAAAGATTCCCTTTATGTGGTTTCAATCCGTTGACGATGGTTCGATTGCCTTTGTTGTTATAAATCCCTTTATTATTGCACCTGAATATGATCTCATGATTAGCGATAATGATACAAGGTTTCTTGAAATCGAATCACCCGACGATGTAGTATTAATGTCCCTTGTGACAATCAGATCTGATCCACTCAAAATAACGGCAAATCTTCGAGCCCCCATTGTGATCAACCGGAAAAACAGGTTAGGAAAACAGGTTGTACTTAATGAACCGGATTATCCCGTCCAGTATTCGCTGACAGTCGATAGCGTTTCTACTGAAGTGAGTCTCCCCGACAGTGAGGAAAACCTTTCGGATATAAAGAATCTTTTCACAGCTCTGTAAAGAGTGAGGGTCAGATCATATCATCAACAAACATACCCGCAAGTTCACCCAGCTTTACGGATAACCGCTGTATTTCTTCCGGAGGGATTTCTCTTATGACCTCCCCCGTTTCCTTATCAGTAACGGTTACAGAGATCTTTTGATTATTTGTTCCGTACGTGGAAAAAGCTATGCTGAGATTTGTGTGTTCGGCATGTTTCACGGTCTTATCTTGTTCCTTATCGACCGATTCACTGGTGTCAGATAGATGAGCCCGATTGTCTCCCATTGAGACATTATAGGCATCCTCCTTTTGTACGGATGAAACACCGGGAACATCTAAAGCTGGTATGTTGATTGTATTCACAGTGATACTCATTTCCTTATCCCCATGATAAAAATGGTATGTCCCTTCAGTAATGTTATCGGCATATTATTGAAATACTTTAATTTAAAGTTTTGTGTCCAGGAACCTGGGTTGATTTTTCCCGTAATCTTTAAGTATGTATCCTTTAACACCGTCTCGAGAGTGGTTTGTTGTTAATAACTGTTTCCGTAACGTGTCATGTCGAATAACCAGTGGTGCTTCAATCTCCTTATTTAGCAATTCTGCCTTTTCTGCTGTTTTTCTTATTGTTTTTATGATTGCACCAATCTTTTCTCTCATTCCATCTGATAAAATGGATGCGATTGATGAATTGTTGCCGCTCAAAGTGTCGATTTCTCTGTCGATCCCGTCAATTACATTGATGTAATGATCACGTTCTTTCAGGAGTTTACTGATTTGGTCCATATCATCTATTCCGGACATTTCTTTGAGTGACACCGTGAGGGATAAAAAAGCTTGAAATGCCTTCAATTTTTTTTCTAAAAGATCGCAAAGATTCGTGACGACAGTTAATTTATACGTATTCATGTTAATATGCTCCGCCTATTACACCTGAGACTTCCAAATTTTTCTTCTCTGGTAGTATGGTAACGTGGGAATCACTGGCACGGTTACTTCGAGGCGTGGTTGAGATTTCCTTCCATGCAGATTCAAGTTCTTCCAGCATTCCGATCACTTCGTCAAAGGCTTCCATATTTTTTTGTAGGTCTCCCTCGGTTACACGGCGTATCATATAGCTGTAAAGGGAGTTGAGGCCTGCTGCTATTGCTTTTCCTTTTTGAAAATCGAGTGACTGCATCAAAATATTCAGGATATCATGTGTCTTCTGGAGGGCTTGTGCCTTTACCTCATATTCGTGGGAAAGATATTTTTCCTTTGCCAGTTTGAGACTGCTGATTGCACCCTCGTAGCACATCAGAACCAATCCCTTCGGATCCGCTGTCGTGACTCTCGCCTGCTTGTATGCCTGAATTCCATGTCCGCCCTGGTACATAAATCCTAATCCTCCTGTTCTTATTTGTGCCGACGTGTTCGTACTGTATGAAAAGTTAACTGTATATGCTCCATCGAGCCTCGAAGTATCCCGAGTCTACCAGTTCCATCCGTTGTATGAGGCATTGAGCTGACCGGCGAGCCAGTCACTCTGGGTCTGGATTTCATTCAACGCCATTTCCATCATGACAAAACGGTTTATCATCGTCTCCATCTTACGATTGAGGAACGCTTCCATATTTTCTATCTGGGTTCCGAAATCGTCAATGCTGATTTGAAGGGAGTCTTCTTTAAACGCCACGTACCCTTCGTAGGGGTCGGTGATGTTAAACAGTGCCCTGTCGAAAAGCTCCGCAACACCGACCGTCAGAAGGATGGTTCCGGCGTCAATTCCTTCCGCTGTGCCTGTGTATTTCACGACCAGGCCGTCTATATTCGTTTCATTATCATTTCCCGTGAGCACCTGTCCGGCCCCGGTTGCCGCTTCCCCGTTGATCGTACCGGCGACATCGAGGCCGGTGAAGGTATCATTGTCCAGACCGAGATTGCCTGTCGCCGATATGGTAACGCTGTTGTTGCTTCCATAGTCGTCATGTGTCAGAACCAGGTGATTGCTTCCGTCGTCCGACGCTGTGATGGGAATTGCGTACCGGCCGTCCTGTCCCCCTGAATTTTCGGTGGAAACCGTTCCGAAATCAAGGGCGTGGGCCTGTGTGTAATCAAATGTTATTGAAAGGTTGCTGTCTCCGGAGTATTTGTCGGTCACGATGATTCTGCCTGAGCTGTCAACAAGGGCAGTGACTTCATTGTTATAAGCCGTTTCAACAGCTGAGAGGAGACCACGGATCGTATCGCTCGTGGTATCCTGGATTATGTAGTTTCCCGAGGCCTC
>Ga0209121_10000230_pt1 | contig 59382 bp, 56 predicted proteins | sample Cruoilmetagenom3_FD_187292 | JGI IMG/M metagenome (GOLD analysis project Ga0209121, IMG submission 187292) | Oil polluted marine microbial communities from Coal Oil Point, Santa Barbara, California, USA - Sample 3 (SPAdes) (version 2) | ecosystem: Environmental > Aquatic > Marine > Oil seeps ...
CATCCATGCAGCCGTCGCCCCCATCGGGGATGAACCGGTCATCACCAAGTATTATCCCAACAGTTTTCGCGACACCCCCCTGTTGCAACAGCTGCGCGACGATAACGTCACAGCCGTGGTGATCATCGGCGCGATGAGCCAGATGTGCATCCAAGGCACCGCCCGTGCGGCCTGTGATTTCGGCTTTGACGTGCAGGTTGTGCATGACGCCTGCGCCGCGCGTGCCGTGACCTTTGAACAGGTCGATGTGCCTGCCGCGCAGGTCCATGCGGCCATGATGGGCGCGCTGTCGGGCACCTATGCCGAAATGGTCTCGACCGACAGCTTTTGCGCATGAAAAAGGGCGCCGCGTCTGGTCACGCGGCGCCCGATTTTGTTTTGGAAGTCCGGCTTACTGCGAAACCGACTTTAGGTATTCGATGATCGCGGCCAGGTCTTTTTCTTTCTTCAGACCGGCGAACGACATCTTGTTGCCCTTCAGGTATTTGCGCGGGTTGGCCAGATATCCGGCCAGCGTTTCCGCATCCCAGACCATGCCGCCTTCGCCCGCAGCAATCATTGGCTTTGAGAAACCAAAGCCTTCGGCGGTTCCGGTTGCGCGGCCAAAGACACCGTTCAGGATCGGGCCGGTGCCGTGTTTGGCGCCGTCCCCGACCTTGTGGCAAGCCTTGCATTTCTTAAAGACCTTTTCGCCCTTTGCGACCAGATCGGCGTCCAGCGCCATCGGGGCTGCTGCCGCCTCAACCACCGGATCGGCCGGGGCTTCGGGTTCCGCAGCCACCTCAGGGGCGGGCGCGGCAGGTGCGTTGCGCGGGTTGGTCGCCTCAACCATCTCCTGAATGGCGCGGGCTTTGGTTTCCTCGGGCGTCACGTCCAGCACGGCGGCGCGCATGGTGATTTCGACGCTGTCCTTGCAATCCGCCATGCAGCGGTCGGTGAAGATCGGGTATTCCGTTTCGGCCCGATCATCGACGATGAACCCACCCGCGTTGGGCAGTTCGACCCCGGTAAAGGTCTCGTTTGACAGCACGAAATCTTCATCCACCAGGTCGTTGGAATAGATGATATAGGCGACGATCGCATAGACCTCGTCGTTGGACAGCGTCTGCGCGTTACCAAACGGCATCGAGCGGCGCACATAGTCAAACGTGGTCGACAAATACGGCCAGTAGGACCCGACCGTCTTCAACGGATCTTCGTGATCCAGCGTGTCAGCCCCCCCGGCCAATTTCGGCCAGTTATCAACACCTTCAGCGAAATCACCGTGACAAACGGCGCAGTAATCCGCGAACAGTTCTTCGCCCACCAGCACGTCACCCGAGCCAACAGGCAGGTTCGAGCCATCCGGGAACACGTCCAGATCCCAGGCCGCCACTTCGTCCGTGGTTGCCGGGCGACCCAGCCCCATTTTCTCGGCAAAAATCGGCGTGGCGGTCAGCGTGACCAAGGCCGTTGCGATGGCCAGTTTAGGAAATTTCGACATTCTCTGCCTCCCCGTCCGCTTTGACCCACCAGGTCTGGATGCAGTTGTTGTGATAGATGGAATTCAGCCCGCGCACCTCGCGCAGTGCGCCTTTGGTCGGCTGCACATATCCGGTGCTGTCAACCGCGCGCGATTGCAGGAACATTTCCTGACCGTCCCAGTCGATGTCCAGATAGAACCGGGTCAGCGCCATGTCCTTGCCGGGTTCGGCCAGACGGGCCTGTTGCCAGGTTTTACCGCCATCAATCGTCACGTCCACGGCGGTGATCGCACCGCGACCCGACCAGGCCAGACCGGTGATGACCAGCGGCCCCTTGCCGTGTTTGATCGGCGCCTGCGGGCTGGGGCTGGTGACGATGGATTTCGCGTCCATCACCCAGGTCCACTTGCGCGAGGTGCCATCGGCCAGCGTGTCGGTATATTTCGACGTTTCTTCGCGGCTTTCGACCGGGGCGTCCATGATTTCCATGCGACGCAGCCATTTGACCCAGAGGTTGCCCTCCCAGCCCGGCACGACCAGGCGCACGGGGTATCCGTGTTCCTTTCGCAGCGCCTCGCCGTTGGCTTTGAACGCGATCATACAGTCGTCCAGCGCCTTTTCCAGCGGGATGGACCGGCCGTTTGACGACGCGTCCGCGCCTTCGACATAGAGCCATTTGCCAGAGATATCGTCAGGCAGGCCGGCCTCTTCCAACAGGGTACGCAGGCTGACGCCAGTGTATTCCATGTTGTGGATCATGCCATGGGTGAACTGCGCGCCATTCAGCTGTGCGCCCGCCCATTCCATGCCGGTGTTGGCGGCACATTCCAAAAAGAACGTCTTTTGCATGCGCGGAAAGCGTTCCAGGTCCTCATAGGTGAAAACCAGAGGCGTGTCGACCAAGCCATTGATCATCAACCGATAATCGGACTTCTTCATCTCGATCGCACCCGAGTGGTGGCGTTCAAACGCACAGCCCTGCGGCGTGATCGTCCCGTCCAGCGCGTGGATCGGCGTAAAGTTGATCGACGAAATCGTGTCCGCCGTCAGCCATTCCACGTTGCGGCGCACCACGTCACCTTCGAATTCAATCGGCATGCCATAGGGCGTGACATCCACGCCGTCGCCCAGACCAGTCGCCCAGTCCTGCACTTCGGTGATCAGGCGCTCGCCTTCGGCCTTGGCCATCCCGGCCGTTCCCAGCGCAGCACCCGCAGCAGCAGCGCCCGTCAGGAAGCCGCGGCGCGAGGGCTTCACGCCTTCAAATTCATCTGACATCTGTCAAATCTCCTTGCGTCGTCTTGGAATTTCTCAGGCGCCCACGACCTGGACCGAATTGTTCGGGTCCAGCGTGATGGTGCCTTGGTTGCGAATGTGGTTTTCGACCACGTCCCAGATTTGTGGCCCTTCGGTGCCCTCGTTCACGGACGCCCAGCCCGCGACCACATAGGTTTTCGAGGGGTCAATCGCCTCGCCGGTTTTCAGCAGGGTCATTTCGGTGATCCGTTCGCCCTGGGGCTTGGACACGTCGATTTTATAGCCCAGGCCGCCAACGCGAACCATATCGCCGCCCTGTTGGTAATAGGGGTCCGGGTTGAACAGGTTGTCGCCCACATCTTCCAGAATGGTGTGGATGAATTCGCCTGTCATTTCAGAACGATACGCCTCGCCATACGACATCGAGGTGACGTTCCAGATGTCTTCGCGGGTGATGTCCTGACCGGGCAGAATGCTTGGTCCCCAACGCACGCCGGGCGACATGGCGATGTCGGCTTCGCGTTCATTGATCAGCGCGTCACAGATCAGGTCATCCCAGCTGCCGTTAAAGTTGCCACGGCGGTACAGCAGGCTGTCGGTTTTGCCAATCACCTCGGACAGTTGATCCGCGTAAGGCGCGCGTTGCTCGTCGATCACCTTGGTGATGACGGGATCGGGCGCGATGACGTCACTGAAAATCGGGATCAGCTTGTGCTTGATGCCCATCATACGGCCGTCGCGCACATCCAGATCAATGCGGCTGACGAATTTGCCGTTCGAGCCAGAGGCGATGATATAGGTCTGTTCGACCTGCACCGGTTCGGGCAATGCGTCGTGGGTGTGGCCCGACAGGATCACGTCAATGCCTTTGACGCGGGTGGCCATCTTTTTGTCGACGTCAAAGCCGTTGTGCGACAGCACGACGACCAGCTCGGCACCAGCGGCGCGAACTTCGTCCACCATGGCCTGCATGTTTTCGTCGCGAATACCGAACGAATATTCGGGGAACATCCAGCGCGGGTTGGCGATGGGCATATACGGGAAGGCCTGGCCGATTACGGCGACCTTCACGCCACCGCGCTCAAAGAACTTATAGGGCTTGAACAACTCGGCGGGCTCGTCCCACTCGGCGTCAAAAATGTTCTGACCCAGGGCAGCAAAGGGCAGACCTTCGACGATTTCCTGCACGCGTTCGCTGCCCAGCGTGAATTCCCAGTGGAAGGTCATCGCGTCGGGCTTGAGCATGTTCATCACGTTGACCATGTCCTGGCCTTCGGTGTGATGACAGGTATAGCTGCCGTGCCATGTATCGCCGCCATCCAGCAACAACGCGTCCGGGCGCGCGGCCCGGATGGAATTGATCACTGTGGACACGCGGTCCAGCCCGCCGACCTTGCCATAGGCCTGGGCCAGCGATGAAAAATCGTTATAGGTCAGGGCATAAGCCGAGGCCGATCCGTCTTCGATCCCATATGCCTTGCGGAAATCCGCACCGGTCACGTGCGGCATCTGGCCGTTAGCGGCGCCGATGCCCAGGTTGATTTCAGGCTCGCGGAAATAGATCGGTTTCAGCTGGGCGTGAATATCGGTCACGTGGATCAGGCTGACGTTGCCGAACGTGTCAAACTCCAACAGCTGGTCCTGGGTCAGCGCCTGTTGCGCGGCCAGACGGGCCCAGTTGCCGAAGCCCGAGGCCCCGACCATGGCAGAGGCGGCCATACCGACCTGAAGAAAATCGCGACGAGAGATCATGTGCGCTGTCCTTGGCTTTCGCTCCGGCATTTCATGCGGGAACTTGAATGTGTTCAGTCATGCAAAACCCCGCGCCGTGGTGCGACGCGGGGTCAAGTTAGGGCTTAGTTGCGGACCGACGGGCCTTCGATCGACAGACCGTTACCGCGCGAGGCGACATACATTTCCAGCGCGATGAATTCCGCCGAGCCGGGGCTGTAGGTGTGCGCCCGTGTATCACGGATGCAGCCCTTGAAACGCGAGTGCACGCCGTTCAGCTTGGTGTTCTTCAAGCGATAGGTCGGGAAACCGTTGATCTGCCCCTGCGACAGGTGATCCGCGCGGATCATGTTGCCATAGTTTGCCTCGTGACACGAAGCGCAGGACAGGTCCAACTGACCGGTGCGGGTGTAATACAGCTCACGCCCCGCCTCCCAGGTCGACTGGCCGGGGCCGTCGATGGCAACATTCACCGGCATGCCGCGCGACACAGAGGCCAGCAGGGCTTCCATGTTGATCGCGGGGGATTTGTCGTAGCCCCAGGCTTCGGCACCCATGCGGTTGGTGCGGCAGTCGTTCATCTGCATTTGCAGAGTGCGGACTTCACCGGCGTCTTCGTTCCACTTGGGATAGACGGCTTTTACACCGGCCATTTCCTCGGCTGCCCCGTGGCAATCCGCACAGGATTTGCCCTCGGTGCCTTCGGCGGCAACCCAGCTGTCCAGCCCGGTTTCCACCCACAGCATGCCGGGGTTGTCAAAGTCGTCCATCTGCATTTCTTGCGTCAGGTCGGCGCGGAAACGCCAGCCCGACATCACTTCGTCCAACGCGTCCGACAGGTGTGCGGGTGCGGCGGTTTTTGTCACGATTTCGATCTCGCCATTGATGACCAGTTCGGCTTCTTCGTCGGCCATGGCTGCCCCTGCCCCGAAAATCGAGGCAGCGGCGATGGCGACAATGCTGTTTCGCATTTGTTTTTTCATATTATTCCTCCCTGCGCGTCGCTTAAGCGACTTTGATCGACTTCGTCGTCTCGTAGACGTCACCATCGTCGTCATACCAGGTGAATTTGAAATCACCGGCGGCGTCGACTATTGCGTCGAATTCGAAATACGGGTTGGTCGAAATCGCGGACTCAAGCGTCACATCGATCACGGACTTGCCGTTGAAGTCGCAGGTAAAGCGATTGATGATCGAACGCGGGATGAGATTGCCGTCGCCATCTTTGCGCTGGCCGCTTTCCATCTTGTGCGAGATCAGGGTTTTCAGGGTCACCGTATCGCCTGCAGCGGCGGTTTTCGGGACTTTTACGCGGGGTTTGACACCAGATGCCATTGTTCCGTTCTCCTTAACTTAGCCGCCACAGCCGCCGATGGTGACTTTCACCGTCGAGCTGGCCTGGATGAAGCTGCCGTCAGCCATCTGTGCGATGGCGACAACGTCCTGAGTACCCGCCAGGCGGATACGTGTGGAAGCGGATTGCGATCCGGCGGCTTCACCAAAGGTGAATTTTGCCACGCCCGGCGTCGGGTTGCCCGAGGCCAGAACCAGGATCGAAGCGGCGCCGGGGGCGTCGACCGATACCGGAACGGTGTTGCCGTTTTCGGCGATTTCCGGGGCGGTCAGGGTGATATCCCCCGCGCCCACTTCCGCACCGCCGGTAAAGGCCGCGATGGCCTCATCGACAGCGGCGCTTGCCCGCATCGGCAACATGGCCACGGCAGTCGCGCCGAGACCGATGGCCAGAGCATCACGTCGTGTGAATTTCATCAGTGTCTCCTGTGAGTAGTTCTTCACCAACTGGTGCGCTTATTTCAGCGTCATCAGATAGGCGATTACATCTTCGATTTCCTGAGCGGCCAGCAACGGCTGAACTTCGCCCTCATGTGCTTTGCCGGTATAGGCCTTGCCCAAACGCGTGAAGCCCGATGTCCGATAGAAGGCCGGCATGACCGTGTCCTCGAACGTCATCTTGGCATTCACCAGAAGCCCGCGCAGTTCGCCTTCGGTCCAACGATCGCCGGCCCCGTCCAACAGCGGCCCCACATCACCCTGGAATGGCACATCGGCCAAATCCGAGATTTCGTGACAGGCGACGCAGTTGCCCATGCTCTTGGTCGATGCGATCTTCGCACCTTCCGTCGCATTGCCCGGCGCACCAGTCAGTGATTGTTCAATCGTCCCTTCGTTCCAGACGACATTGTCAGGCGCCACCGTTTCGGCGTGCGCCATACCCAGTCCTGCAACCAGAACTGCAAGCGTGATCGTTGTCCGCTTCATGTTACCTCCCATGGCATTGTTTTGTTAAATTACCGACGCCGCGCAACTTTCGCAACATCAAATTCTGATTTTTGAATTAATCATGCGCATCACCGCAAACCGATTGCGCCCAGTTGCTGCATGATCGCCTTGATTCATTGGGTCGCAGCCTGCCACTCAGCGAACTTACGCGCATGATATTTCTGGAAGTTTTCGTCGCCCAGGTAGCCCTCTTCGACCACCCAGTTCAGCAAATTGCGCGTGGTGTGGAAGCCGAAAGCACCCGGCATTTGCACCACTGCGGCAGTTTGCGCCGTTGCGTTTTCGTCAACCTGCGGCGGGAAGAACATGAAGGTCGGGGTGAACATGATTCCCCACTTCATCGCCGCCTTGCGTTCGCTCAACGTCTCGCCGTCGAAATCCGTCACCTCGACATCGCCAAACAGGTTCATCTGCACGACGAAATAGTGTTCTTCCAGCAGCGTGATGATTTCCGGGCGGATCAACACCTCTCCGTGCATCTTGGAGCAATAGATACAGCCGCGCTGTTCCCAGATCAGCAGCAGCCGCTTGCCCTCGGCGTTCGCCTCTGCCAGATCCTCGCGCAGATCCTTGAACGTGTCGCGCATCCAGGCAGCCTTGTGCAGCCCGTCATCGCCCAGTTCGGTGGCACTGGCCGGGGATGCCAGCATCAAGGCCGCAATCAAGGCCGTGAAAAGAACCGTCAGAAATCGCATCGTATCCTCCTTCTTCAGCCCACGGACGACAGGCCCGGGAACCATTCGATCATGAATTGTGCGATCAGATTGACGCCATTCGTGGCGATCAACACCGCAAACAGAATCAACATCGCACCCATCGCCTTTTCGACGTAAGGCAAATATTTTCGGTTGCGCCCCATCCAGCGCAGGAACGGCTTAGCAAACAGCGCGGCTATGATGAACGGCGCGGTCATCGACAGGCCATAGACCATCAGCAACAACGCACCCTGGCCGATGTCACCCATGCCACTGGCGATCATCAGAATCGACGCCAGCGCCGGACCGACGCAAGGCGTCCAGCCAAAGCCAAACGCCAAGCCCATGACATAGGCACCCAGAATCGTCGTGGGTTCCGCTTTGCTTTCCAGCCGTGCCTCGCGATACAGCAACCCGATGCGAATCACGCCCAGGAAATGCAAGCCAAACACAAACAGAATGCCCGCACCGACATAGCCAAGCACTTGTTTATACTGGGCAAAGGTCTGGCCCAAGGCGGTTGCCCCCATGCCCAGCAGCATGAAGATCGTCGTCACCCCAAAGGCGAACATGATCGCCGAAATCACCAGACGCCGCTGGGCGCCGGGGGCTATATCGCCATCATCCTGAAGTTCCGACATGGAAATCCCGGCCATATAGCACAGGTAAAACGGCACCATCGGCAGGATGCAGGGGGTGAAGAAACTGAGCAGCCCGGCCAACGCCGCGCCCGCGAATGAAATATCCAGCATGGGACCCATCTTGATCATTGAACATATTCAGTTATTATTATTCGTAAGCCCCGGTCAATAGAATTGGTGATTCAAATGAATGTTCTGCGTGTCCTTGCAACCTCTGTTTTGGTTGTATTGACCTCCCTGCCCGCGCTTGCGGCTGAATTGGTGGCCGAATTGGTGATGGTCGAGGAGCCGGGCTGTGTCTGGTGTGCCCAGTGGAACGCGCAGCTGGCGCCAATCTATCCGAAAACACCCGAGGGGCAGTTCGCCCCCCTGCGCCGGGTCGAACTCCGCGACACGCGCAAGGGCACGACCGGCATCACATTCGCCCGCCCCGTGCTGTTCACGCCGACCTTCGTGCTGATCGAAGACGGGGTCGAACTGGGGCGCATCGAAGGCTATCCAGGCGAAGATTTCTTCTGGGGTCTGCTGGGCCAGATGCTGACCGACAAAACCGCCTTTCAGGGGGGGCAGGGATAAAGTCTCATCTGCGCAAACGTGCATGGGACAAGGTTGCAATCATGGGCCGAAACGGCGTATTGGGGGCGAAATCGAGCGTGACGAGCGAAAAGGACGATGAAATGGCCCTGCCGGTGATCCGTGAAGACATGGCGCCTGAGGAACTGGACAAGATGATGTCCAGCGCTTGTGATGCATCCAACCTGCTCAAAGCGATCAGCCACGAGGGCCGTCTGATGATCCTGTGTCACCTTGTGACCGGCGAAAAATCGGTGACCGAGCTTGAGGACCTGCTGCATGCCCGTCAGGCCGCCGTGTCCCAGCAATTGGCCCGTCTGCGGCTTGAAGGCCTGGTCACACCGCGTCGTGAAGGCAAGACGATCTTCTACTCCTTGACCGATGATCGCCCCCGGCGCATCCTCGAGGTGATCTACGATATGTTCTGCACCGTGGATACAACGCCCCGGGCAAAAGCGGCCGAATAAGGCCACGGCTCCCGGTGAGCCGGGAGGGAAATGCATGTTCGACTGGATATCTGACGCCAGCCTGGCGGCCTTTGTGGGGCTGTTTGGGGGCATCCTGCTGGGCCTTGCGGCGCGGCTGGGCCGGTTTTGTACGCTGGGCGCAATCGAAGACATGCTGTACGCCGGGTCGACCCTGCGCATCCGTATGTGGGGCATTGCCATTGGCACTGCAGTGGTGGGCAGCTTTGCCCTGATCGGCTGGGGTGTTCTGGGGGCCGAAGACGCTGCCTATCTCCGTTTGCAATGGAATCCGCTTGCCTCGATCATCGGTGGTGCGCTGTTCGGCTATGGCATGGCCCTGTCGGGCAACTGTGGTTATGGCGCCCTGGCCCGTCTGGGCGGCGGCGATCTGCGCGCCTTCGTGATCGTGCTGGTGATGGGCGTGTCGGCCTATGTCGCCATTTCCGGCCCGCTGGCCGCCCTGCGCATCACGTTGTTTCCCGAAACCCTGGTCGACGGGGGCCCCCTGCCCGGCATTGCCCATACAATCGGCGCCTGGACTGGCCTGTCGGTGCCCGCTCTGGGCATCGTGATCGGGCTTGTGATCTTTGCCGCCATGTTCACATCATCCGAGCTGCGCCGGTCCCATACCGAAGTCTTCTGGGCGATGATCGCGGGCCTCGCGGTCGTGTCGGGCTGGGCTGGCACGGCGGTCATTCTGAACCACGGATTTTCGGCTATCCCTGTGGAAAGCCACACCTATTCCGCGCCTTTGGGGGACATGATCATCTATCTCATGACCTCATCGGGCAACAATCTGAACTTCGGCGTCGGGTCCGTCGCCGGTGTGCTGATCGGCGCCTTCATCGGGTCACTGTTCAAGGGGCATTTCCGCTGGGAAGCCTGCGAAGACCCGCGCGAATTGAAACGCCAGATCCTGGGCGCAGTGATCATGGGCCAGGGCGCGGTGATCGCGGTGGGCTGTTCGATCGGCCAGGGGCTCAGCGCGTTTTCGCTGTTGGCCTGGTCCGCGCCGGTGGCCTTTCTGGGCATCCTGATCGGCGCCGCCATCGGGTTGCGCCAGCTGATCTCGGGATTTGCCCCGGCCGAGTGACACCCACACATGCATGGCGCGCGCTGGCGCACCGCGGTGCCACGCCCAACCAGCGCAGACGCCGCAAGGCGTCGATGCTGGGCGGGAGCGCACCGGTCGCACATACTGCGGCGTATGCCGGGGCTCAGCGCCGCCAGGCAGACATGCTTTGTGCGCCCGTCAGGTGATCCGGTGTTTCTGTTCCTTCTCGCCAGAAAAGGAAATGACTTGCCCGGCAAGGCCCGCCAGTCCTGAGCGCTTCGCGGGCGGATCAGCCCCGCATCGCGGCCCCATTGGCATCAAACAGCGGCTGGCGTTGCAGGCGCGCGCCCAGCATTTCGCCCAACAGTTCGACCTGCCAGCCCGCGTCGATATCGGCCATCTCGCGCGGCACATAGGCCATGGCGACCGACACGCCCGACGCATGGGCATAGCCCCCCGAGGTGACCCAGCCGACAACCTTGCCGTCCTGCCAGACCGGCTCGTCCCCGATCACGTCGGCGTCCTTGGCATCGACCACGAAACTGCACAGCCGCATCTTGCCGCCGTCCTTGTGGTTTTCAGCCGCAGCAGCCTTGCCGATGAACTCTGCGTCCTTGCCCAGCGCGACAAAGCGGCCCAGCCCGCATTCATCAGCGGTATAGATCGGGCGGTATTCCCGCGCCCAGCCACCAAAGTTCTTTTCCAGCCGCAATGCGTTCAGCGCCCGCAGACCAAAGGGTCGGATATTGAATTCGGCCCCTGCCTGCATCAGCTGGGTGTAAATATACCGCTGGTATGCCGGCTCCATCCAGATTTCATAACCCAGATCGCCGGTGAAGCTGACCCGCCCGACCAGGGCCGGGGCCATGCCGACATCCATGCGCGCGATATCCATGAACCGGAATCTGTCCAGATCGGTATCGACCAGCTTTTGCAACAGCTTGCGCGCGTTCGGCCCGGCAATCGACACCCCGCACATCCCCGCGCCATGGGCGGTGATCTGAACCGACCCATCGTCCGGCAGGTGTTGGTCGAACCAACGCATGTGGTAATCCTCGGCCACACCCGAGCCTGCCAGGAAGAAATCACCATCGCCCAGCTTGGCGAGTGAAAAGTCACCGATGACCTTGCCGTCCTGTTTCAACATCGGCGCCAGGGTCATGCGCCCCTGCGCGGGCATGCGACAGGCCAGAATGCGATCCAGCCAGCCCTGCGCCCCTGCCCCGGTCACGCTGTATTTCGCAAAGCCTGAAATCTCGATCAGACCAACGCTGTCGCGCACCGCCTGGGCTTCGGCCCCGACCGTTTCGAAATCTGTCGACCTGTGCCAACTAAACGTATCTTCCACACCTTCGGGCGCGAACCACAGCGGCACCTCCAACCCATGCGCGGCGGTGAACCGCGCGCCTTGCGCTTTCAACAGATCATAGATCGGCGTGGTTTTCAGCGGTCGCGCGGCGGGCAATTCTTCGTTCGGGAACCGGATCGAGAAGCGGCGGGCATAGGTCTCCTGCACCTTGGCGTTGGTATAGGACAGCGTAGCGTAGTCGCCATAGCGCGCCACATCCATGGCAAAGACGTCAAAGCCCGGATCATCGTCGATCATCCAGTTGGCCAGCGCCAGACCGACACCGCCCCCCTGGCTGAACCCAGCCATCACGCCCAGCGCACACCAGTAGCCCGGCAGACCCTTGACCGGGCCAATCAGCGGGTTGCCATCAGGCGCAAAGGTGAACGGACCGTTGATGATCTGCTTGATGCCCGCGTTCTGAAACGCCGGAAAGTGTTTGAACCCGACCTCAAGCGAGGGCGCGATGCGGTCGATATCGGGCTGCAACAGTTCGTGACCAAACTCCCACGGAGTTTCCTTCACCGACCAGGGCACGCAGGCCTTTTCATAGGTCCCCATCAACATGCCACCACGTTCCTGACGCAGGTACAGTTCGCCATCAAAATCGACGGCATGGATGACCTCTTTGCCGGTCCGCGCATTGATCTCGGCGACCTCGGGCATGTCCTCGGTCATCAGGTACATGTGCTCCATTGCCAGCACGGGTAATTCCAGCCCGACCATGCGCCCGACTTCGCGTGCCCACAGCCCCCCGGCATTCACCACATGTTCGCAGATCACATCGCCCTTGGCGGTCTTGACCAGCCAACCGTCGGGGTGTTTCTCGATCCCCTCGACCTTACAATGGGTTTCAACCGTTGCCCCCAGCTTGCGCGCCGCCTTGGCATAGGCATAGGTCACGCCGGACGGGTCCAGATGCCCATCGACATAGGTCTGCACCGCGCCAACAAACTGGCTGGGATCAATCAGCGGCATCAGATCATGCGCTTCCTCGGCGCTGATCATATTGCAGTCGATGCCCAGGTATCGCCCCTTGGCAACCACGCCTTTCAGCCAGTCCAGACGCTCCTGTGTCGCGGCCAGCATGACACCACCGGTCAGATGCACGCCGGTGGCCTGGCCTGACAGCTCTTCGATCTCCTTATACAGGTCGATCGTGTATTGCTGGAGCTTGGCCACATTAGGATCGCCGTTGATCGTATGCATGCCGCCCGCCGCGTGCCAGGTCGACCCGCTGGTCAGTTCCGAGCGTTCCAGCAACAATACATCCGTCCACCCGGCGCGTGCCAGATGATACAGAACCGAGCAGCCGACCACACCACCCCCGATGACCACCACTTTTGCCTGCGTCTTCATACCGTGTCTCCTGAACATCTGTTGCCGTTAGTCTAACGGCCACGTGCCCAAAGCATCGCCCGGCTGCGACAAATACCGGGGGGCAAATGGCGCATCTGGGCGCTGAAGGGTCGCCCGAGGCCCATACGATTTCGGGGTTTTCCTTGGCCCCATGCCCAGATATTGTGTGCGCTGGACAGACGCGCACAGGACCCGAACAGGACCCGACATGAAAAGCTTTACCCCCGGCCCCGAACACGCAGGCGAACTGCGCACGGCCCTAGGTCAGTTCACCACCGGTGTCTGTGTTGTGACCTGCGCCACCGACGCGGGGCCATTGGGCATGACGGTGAACAGCTTTACCTCGGTGTCCCTGAACCCGCCGCTGGTGCTGTGGTGCCCGGCAAAGGTCTCCCTGCGTCACGACGCCTTTGTCACCGCGCAGAATTACGCCATCCATATCCTGTCCCACACCCAGCGCCCGCTGGCCGAAGCCTTTGCGCGCGATGGTGACGTGTTTGAGCTGTGCGACTGGACGACTGGGGGCCATGACGTGCCCCTGATCCAGGACACGACGGCGCGGTTTGAATGCATGTTGGAAAACACCATCGACGCGGGCGACCATACCGTGGTGCTGGGCCGTGTGACCCGTGTCACCACATCTGACACTCCCCCGCTGGCGTTTCGCAGCGGGACATTCGGTCAGTTTGTCATGGAAGATACGGACAGCCACCAATCCTGAACCGCGCCGTCAGGCGGGGTGAGGCAAACACGCCGCGCGTCAGCGCGCCCTTTTGACAAGCTATTGCGTCATGATCGCCGCACGTTGATACGACCCGCTGTCCTGGCCACCGTCATCATAAACCAGCCGCACCGCGACCGAGCTGATCGAGTTCAGGCCAAAGCTGATGAACGGCAGGCTGTTGGCCGCCTTGATGGCATTGGGTTGCGCTTCGCCTTCATGGCAGGGTTCGCCCTGATACAGGGCCTCGGCCCCGCCATTCACGCTGTAATAAATCGCATCCAAGCCACAGCGCCACGCCAACAGATGGGTGAAATACAGCAGGTCCTTGCCGTCATATTCGCGCACGGTCACCCAGTTCGCTTTGGTGGCCGACAGAATCGGTTTCACCTCACTGGCGGTGGTGAACTGCTGTGCCATCACAGGCGCGGCCATCGCAATGGCGGCCAGGGTCATTTTCCAGTTCATCGTCAGCTCCAGCACAATTTGTTAACGCAACATCTTTCACAGTCGCTGCATTCCACCCTATAGTGGCAGAAAAATCCAGAGCAGGCAAAACAGCGATGGCGAAATCAGCGAAAAAACGTCCAAACTTCAACATCTTTGTCGTTGGGCAAGCCGGACGACTGTCTTACGAGGCCCTCCTCTTCGTGGCCTCACTTAGACAGTCTGACCCCGATTTCAAGGGCCGCGTGCTGGTGGGCGAACCCCAACCCGGCCCCAACTGGCCACGCGATCCGCGCATGGCGGACCACATCCGCGCCGCTCTGGAAGGTCTGGGGGCCGAGATCATCCCGTTTGATACGCCGGTGTTTGGCGACCCCTACCCGAATGGCAACAAGATCGAAGGATTGCTGGCGATGCCCAAGGGCGAACCCTTCGTGTTTTTCGACAGCGACACGTTGGTCACCGGCAAGCTCTCGGACATCCCGTTTGATTTCACACGCCCCGCCGCCTCGATGAAACGCGAGGGCACCTGGCCAGTGATCGAACTCTATGGCCCCGGCTATGGCGATATCTGGAAATCGCTCTATGACAAATTCGATCTGGAGTATGAGCCGACGCTGGACCTGAGCAAACCGGATGAATTCTGGGAGCGCTACATGTATTTCAACGGCGGCTGGTTCTTTGGCGCCTGCCCGCAAGAGTTCGGCCAGCGGTTCTTGGACTATGCCCAAGCGATCCAGACCGACCGGCCCGAACCGCTGGTCTGTCAGGAGCTATACCCCTGGTTGGACCAAATCGCCCTGCCCCTGGTGATCCAGTCCTTTGGTGGCGGACGGCCAGGGCCGGAGCTGGACGGCCTGGACGGCGACACCACCTGCCACTGGCGCATCCTTCCGTTGATGTATGCGCGCGAACCCGACCATTCCATTCAGGTGATCGAAGAGGTCACCGCCCCCAACAAGCTGAAGAAGATCTTCAAGGAATACGACCCCATGCTGCGCATGATCTACCAGGGCCGCGGCCAAAAAGTGCGCGCCATGTTTGATCGCAACAACCTGCCCCGACGCGAACAGATGATCCGCAACCAGATCAAACGCGAAGGGTTCTGGATGCGGTGAAACGGGTAAAGACAAGACACGCGGCCAACCGCTCGTTTCACGCCCTTTCTGGCCTTGGCGGGCATCCTTCAGTCGCGGTCATCGCGGCATTTCAGAGGCAGTCCTCCATAGATCGCACCCCCAAGACACAGGCCAAGGCACAGGCCCAGGGCATTGCGATGAAATCCTGATCGGCCTGGCCGTCTGGACGAAATGCTCTGGTGGACATTTTGACACGGACCTCAGGTATTGTTTTAGCACGCTCGCTGCATAATTCTTCTGTATTGGCAAAAGACAGTTGATAGGATTTCACATGACCGACCCAAAAGACTATGGCTCCGCTCCCTTTGTTGTGGACATTGAAAAGGACACGCTGGAAAACACCAACTTTCGCACCACGCGCTGGACCGGCAAGAACATCCAACTGACCCTTATGACAATCCCGGTCGGGGGCGATATCGGGCTGGAGGTGCACGAAACCATCGACCAGTTCTTGCGCCTTGAACAAGGCAAAGGCCGTGTCCAGATGGGACCGACCGAAGATCAGTTGACTTATGAGCGGGACGTCGGCGCAGACTGGGCCGTATTCGTGCCTGCCGGGACGTGGCATAACATTACCAACATCGGTGACGAGCCCATCAAGCTCTATGCGATCTACGGCCCGCCGGATCATCTTCATGGCACGGTGCACGCGACACAGAGCGACGCGGAAAATGACCCGAACGAACACTGAATGAGAATTGTGTGACAATAGCCGCTCTTTAAGGGCGGCTATTTCCCATTTGGCGGTGACCGGCCCGACGGAGCATTTTTGGTATCAACCGCGAAGTCGACGTCCCCTATCCCGCGAACACCCCCTCCATGTGTTTGAACCCTTTCACCTCGATCGGGTTGCCCGATGGGTCGCGGAAAAACATCGTCCATTGTTCGCCCGGCGCGCCGATGAAACGCCCGGTTGGCGCGATAACCCAGTCGATCCCCGCCGCCTCCAGTCGATCCGCCAGCGCGCGCCAGTCGTCATAGGTCAGCACCACGCCGAAATGCGGCATGGCAACCATATGGGCACCGACCTTGCCGCTGTCTGTCGTTTCAAACGGCGTGCCCAGATGCAGGCTTAACTGATGACCGAAAAAGCTGAAATCAACCCAACTGTCGGTCGACCGGCCTTCGATACAGCCCAATAGCCCGCCATAAAACGCACGTGCGGCGTCCAGATCGGTGACGTGGATGGCAAGGTGGAATGGCGTCAGCATGGCGGCCTCCTGAAGGAATTTCCGCCACCCTGCCCCGGATCGGAACGCTGTTCCAGCGCAAACGCCTGCGGCGGATCCTTCTCCCGCCCCGTTAAATCACGTCAAATCCCGTTGATGCAGGCGGCGCGACCACGTACCCTGCCCCGAACGACTTTCAGAACGACTTTCAGGGAGAAACCAGATGACCGAAACAGCCCACGGCTTTGAAACACTGCAAATCCACGCCGGGACAGACCCCGACCCGGCCACCGGCGCGCGTCAGGTGCCGATCTATCAGACCACCGCATACGTGTTCAAAGACGCCGCCCACGCTGCACGCCTGTTCAACCTGGAAGAGGTCGGATACATCTATTCCCGCCTGACCAACCCCACCGTTGGCGCGCTGCAAAACCGCATCGCGGCGCTGGAAGGTGGCGCAGGCGCAGTCTGCTGTTCGTCAGGTCACGCGGCCCAGATCATGGCGCTGTTTCCGCTGATGGCACCGGGGCTGAACATCGTGGCCTCGAACAAACTGTACGGCGGTACGCTGACCCAGTTCACCCAGACCTTCAAACGCTTTGGCTGGTCGGCCACGTTGGTTGATTTCGACGATCCCGCCGCCGTTGCCGCCGCGATTGACGACAACACCCGCGCGTTGTTCTGTGAAACACTGGCCAACCCGGCCGGCGTGCCCACCGACATCCCGGCCATCGCAGCCGTGGCCGACAAGGCCGGCATCCCGCTGATCGTCGACAACACCACCGCGACGCCCTATCTGGTACGCCCGATTGAAATGGGTGCCACGCTGGTTGTGCATTCCACCACGAAATACCTGACCGGCAACGGCACGGTTACGGGCGGCGCCATTGTGGACTCAGGCAAATTCGACTGGATGCAGAACGACAAATTCCCGTCGCTGTCCCAACCTGAACCGGCCTATCACGGCCTGACCTTTGGCGAAGCGCTGGGGCCGATGGCGTTCACCTTCCATGGCATTGCCATTGGGCTGCGCGATCTGGGAATGACCATGAACCCGCAGGCGGCGCATTACACGCTGATGGGCATCGAAACCCTGTCGCTGCGCATGGAAAAACACCTGGTGAACGCCAAGATTGTCGCCGACTGGCTTGAGGCCGACGACCGGGTTGAAGCGGTGAACTATGCTGGCCTCGACAGCTCGCCCTATAAGGCGCTGGCCGACCGGATCAGCCCGAAAGGGGCCGGGGCGCTGTTCACGGTCGCCATCAAGGGCGGCTATGAGGCCTGCGTGAAACTGGTCGACAGCCTGGAACTGTTCAGCCATGTCGCCAACCTGGGTGACACACGATCGCTGATCATTCACTCGGCATCGACCACCCACCGCCAACTGTCGCCCGAACAGCAGGTCGCCGCAGGTGCCGCGCCAAATGTCGTGCGCCTGTCGATCGGCACCGAAGACGCCGCCGACCTGATTGCCGATTTCGATCAGGCCCTGACCAAAGCGACCGCCTGATCTCCACCTGATCACGGCTTGATCACGGCGGGCAAAACAGGAAACCGGGCAGACCTTCTGCCCGGTTTTTTCATGTCCAAGTGGCGGATCAGTCGGCGCGAGTCAGGTGGTGCCAATCAGTCAGCGCCAATCAATCAGCACCGATCAATCAGCGATGGCAAAGACCATCGTCACCTCGGCACGGACGTCGACCTCGCCGCCCGCGACGGGCACCGCCATCGCCATGGACATTTCCGCCCGCATCATCGGCATCGGCTCGGCCCCACCTTCACGCAGTTCGATCACCGGGCCAAGGGTCACACCGGCCGCTGCCGCATACAGGGCCGCGCGCGCCATTGCGTCGGCAACGGCGGCCTTGCGGGCCTGATCGCGCACCGGGCCTGGCGCTTGAAGATCAAAGTGCAAGCCTCTGAATTCATTGGCACCATCACGCACAACCGCGTCCAGAACACCGCCCACACCATCCATATCACGCAGCCGAACGGTGACCATATTGGCGGCCTCGAACCCCACCACATGGGATGGCGCGTCGTTGTTGGAGCGGGGCTGGGACCAGCGCGGCGTCAGACCCAGGCCTGAGGTCTGGATGTCACGCTCTGCAATCCCCAGATCACCCAGCCGGGCCAGCACCTGCACCATGGCCGTATTGGTGGCGGCCAGCGCATCAGCGGCCGTCTCTGCGGTCTGGCTGACCCCCAGCGTGATCACCGCCATATCGGGGGGCTGCGACACCATGGCTTGCCCGGTGACCACGATCCGGCCCGGCGCGGCGGTTTCTGCGGTGTCGGCCCAAATCGGCCCCGCCGTTATAAATATCAGAAATGTCAGTAGAATTCTCATGATAGCCTCCGTTTCAGGACCAGCATGCGCCGTTTTTCGCGCCCCGCAAGCCCCGCGCCAAGCCAACCCTTCCCATGGGCGATTTCCTGCTGTAGTTTCAAGGCCGTGGCCGGGCTGTCCCGCGCTGCGAGGGAAGAGAATGCAGGCACATCGACCATGAAACCGAATTTCGCGCTGGACCTCAGCCACGAAGGCATTGGCTTGTTTCACCGTTCCAAGGGCGGTTGGACCCTGGTGGGCGACGTCGCATTGGACGACCCGGATCTGCCGCAAAAGGTTGATATCCTGCGCAAAAATGCGGCCGATCTGGAAAAGGGCGGCTTTTCGACCAAGCTGATCATCCCGAATTCTCAGATCCTGTTCACGACCCTGACCGCACCCGGACCCGACGAAATTGCCCGCGAGGTGCAGATCCGGGCCGGGCTGGAGGGGCTGACCCCCTATGAGGTCGGCGAACTGGTCTTTGACTGGCAGGCCAAGGGTGACACGGTCACGGTGGCCGTTATCGCGCGCGAAACTCTGGCCGAGGCCGAAGCCTTTGCCAGCGAACACCGCATGAACCCGGTCAGCTTTGTGGCCCGTGCCGGGCAGAACGGGTTTTCAGGCGAGGCGTTTTTTGGCAAATCCGGCGGTGCTTCGGCCCTGTTGGGGCCGGGTCAACGGGTCGACCGGGACGCAAAACCCGTGCCGCGTCAGACCGAGCAACGGGTCATTCCCGCAGCCCCTGCCGCGCCCGAATCGCCCGAACCGTCCGAACCAAAAGACGAGACCACTCAGGAAACGCCAACGCCCCCCGCCTCCAAATCCGAGCCGGTGGTGCTGACCAGCCCGGGACCGGATCAGGCAGAGCCGCCTGCGGACACGCTTGCGCCATTTCCGGACATCCCCGCGGGCGACGATCCCCAGACCGGTGACACGCCGGCGAAGGCTGGCGGCCCTGACCGCGTCGACCCAGGCCGCGCTGACCCAAACCGCAATGACCCGGGCCGCGATGACCAAGACGATCTGGAACAGGCGCTGGCCTCGGTGCCCGACCCGGATCCCGCTCCGCGCACGCCGTCAACACCATCCGTGCCCCCGGCGCCTGAGACAAGCAAATCCACCCCTGTATCGGCTCCGATGCTGGCCCCTTTCCCATCAATCCCCGACGACACCGGTGAGCCCGACCCCCTGCCGCCCATCACCCCGGTGATCCGCGACCTGCCTGAGGACAAGCTCTCCCCTGAAAAACCCAACACGGAAAAGGCCAGCGCGGAAAAGACCGGTGGCAAGGTCAAATCGCGTGGGGGCAAGGGCAAGAAGACCACTCAAAAAGTGTCCAAGGCGGAAGCGGATGCGCCCGCCCTTTCCGATGCGACGGGCGATCAGGTCGAACGCACGTTTTCCAAGACAGCCGCCGCGTCTCTGACCAAAGCCCCGGCGCCAGCGGATGTCGCAAAACCGATGTCCCCCAGCGCGGCGCCCAGCGTGCCCACGCGTGCCGACAGCGATGAGACCCCCAATGCAGCCTCCAATGCAGCCTCCAATGCAGCCTCGGATGCGACCTCCGGTGCGCCCCCGGTCGCGCCCGCCTTCTCAACCCGTCGCGCCCCCCAGGCTGCGGCGCAGACCACCACTCCGACCGCCAGTCCCCCCGACCCCCACTCGCCCCCCTCCGCCCGCTTTGCGCCGGATCTGGCCGGTGGCACGCCCACGCAGACGCCCACCACCGCACCGCGCCTGGGGGCTGTCAGCCGCGCGGACACCCGAGATGGCACCGGCCTGCCCAAAGCCCCTGTTGCCCCCGGCCCGCAGCCACATGTGCCGGTGACGGCCCCGTCTCTGATCCCCGACCCTGAGGATGCCGCGACGAAATCGAAGCCCCTGCAACCGAAGTCCTTGCAACCGAAGTCTCTGAAATCAAAGCCCGTGACATCAAAACCGGGCAAGGCCACGACATCCGACAGTCGTGATCGCGCTGCGGCCTCGGGGGCCGCTCTGATGGCCGCCGCCCGCAAGGGGCTGTCGGGGGCTGCCGGACAGGCGGGCAAAGCAGGCAAGGCTCTTGCCAGCCGCACCGCCAGCCGCACCGCCAGCCGCACTGCCGACCGCAAGGCTGCAAAAACCATCCAGGCCACGCAAGCCGTCACTAAAGACGCAACAGCCAGCACCGCCACCACCCCAGCCAAACCCGCCATGCGGCTGCCCGGCCTGGGGCGCAAAAGCGCCCAGTCCACGCCCCCTGGCGCCGCGCCGGATACAGCCATTGCGCCGCCCCCCGCCCGGCGCAGCGAAGCCGAGGCGCTGACGGTATTCGGTGCACGCAGCCCATCCGATGTCGGCGGCAAGCCGCGATATTTGGGGTTGATCCTGACGCTGGTCCTTTTGCTGGCCATGGCTGTCGCGGCGGTCTGGTCGATGTTCTTTCTCAGCGACGACGCGACCGCGTCCTTCATCCAGCCGGATCAGGATCTGACCGCCGCGCTCGAGGCACCGGCCGACACCCTGCCCCCCGGCCCCTCCGAGGCGCCAGACGTCTCAGAGATCGCGCCAGAACCCGACCCGGATATTACCGAGCCGGACCCAAGCCTGGGTGCCGCGCCTGAGCCGCTGGATCAGGCCGCCGCCGAAGCGCGCTATGCCGCGACCGGCATCTGGCAACGGGCGCCCGAACCGGCCCAGGCCCCTTCCGGGGACCGGGTGGATGACCTCTATGTTGCTTCGATCGACCCGGCCTTGCGCGGCCAGGACGCGGTGGCGCTGCCGCCGGCCAGCAGCCTTGGCGCCGGGGACACACCGCGCGCTTCTGCGACGCCCCCGCCGCCCGGCACACGGTTTGATCTGGATGAAAACGGCCTGGTTCTGGCGACACCGCAGGGCGCGCTGAACCCCGATGGGGTCATGGTCATTGCCGGGCGCCCTGCGGTCGTGCCGGGTCGTCGCCCAGATACCGGCCCCGCCGCCGCGCCGGTTCTGACGCAACCCGACCTGCCGCGCATCCGCCCGACCCGCCGCCCCGAAGGCCTGGTGGAAAGCAGCCAGCGCGCAACCCTTGGCGGGCGCACCCTAGAACAGTTGGCAACCCTGCGCCCACAACGCCGCCCGCAACGCGCCTTGCCGCCCCAGCCCGACCCTGCTGCCGTGGCCGAAGCCCTGGCGCAAGCCCAGGAAAGCGGCGACGAACCGCTTGCCCCCGCAAGCGAATACGCCATTGCCACCTCGCCCCAACCGGCCCACCGGCCGCGCAATTTTGACCGGATCGTGTCGCGCGCGACACCGACGGACAATTCGGACGGCTCAACCGTCGTGGCCGCCGCCGCAACAACGCGGGCGCCGTCGATCCCCACCCGGGCGTCGGTGGCGCAACAGGCCACCATGACCAACGCGATCAACCTGAACCGGATCAACCTGATCGGCATCTATGGCTCGTCCAGCGCCCGCCGCGCGCTGGTGCGCATGTCGAATGGCCGCTATGTGAAAGTCACCGTCGGGGATCGGTTGAATGGCGGCAAGGTGACGTCAATCACAGCATCAAAGCTGACCTATCAAAAAGGCGGCAAGACCCACACGCTGGAGGTCCTGCCGCTGGGCTGATCGTGCCGCAGGTGCAAATCATGCATATGATTTGACAATATCGGTGGCCTCACTGCGGTCGGGACCCGCAAGCCCAGTCCGGGCTTGCGCCGCGCAGCCCGACCCCGCATGCCCAAACATAAACGGCCCGCAGTGCAGCACCACGGGCCGGTCAGGCGCCAATCAGGATCAAGCGTGCGCGGCACGCGCACTCCGCCTGGAAACGGCCAGGAAACGGCGCGTTACTCGGCGGCGGTGTTCGCCACGCTGATTTCGCCGTTTTCGATCTGCTCGCGTTCAATCGATTCAAACAGCGCCTTGAAGTTGCCTTCGCCAAAGCCGTCATCGCCCTTGCGTTGGATGAATTCGAAAAAGATCGGCCCGATCACGGTTTTCGAAAAAACCTGCAACAAACAGCGCGTCTCGCCCCCGCCGACAACGCCTTCACCGTCAATCAGGATGCCGTGTTTCATCATCGTTTCTTTCGGCTCGCCATGCCCCTTCACGCGGTCATAGGACATGTCGTAATAGGCCTCGTTCGGGCCCGGCATGAATTTCAGCCCCTTGCCCGCGATGATGTCCACGGACGCATAAATATCATCCGTGCCAACCGCGATATGCTGAATACCTTCACCGTTGTATTTCTTCAGATAGGCGACGATCTGGCCTTCTTCGCCGCGGTCTTCGTTGATCGGGATACGGATCTTGCCACAGGGCGATGTCAGCGCGCGCGACAGCAGCCCGGTGAACTTGCCCTGAATGTCAAAGAACCGAATTTCGCGAAAGTTGAACAGGTTGCCATAGAAATTGAACCAGGTGTCCATGTTGCCCGTGAACACATTGTGGGTCAGGTGATCGAGGTAATAAAACCCGTCCCCGCCCGGGTGCGCGTCGGCAATCCAATCGAAGTCATCGTTATAGGCCGAGGTGTCGAAATACTGGTCGACGAAATACAGCAAGCTGTCGCCGATGCCATAGATCGCCGGCACGTCCAGCGATTTTCCCTCGCCCTCATAGGGGCGCGCACCCTGGCCGACCGCGTGGTCGAACGCCACCTGTGCGTCCGCCACGCGCCAGGCCATGGCCGGGGCGCAGGGGCCGTGGGCCTCGATGAACTGGGCGGCGTGGCTGCCCGACTCCATGTTGATCAGATAGGATACATCACCCTGCTGCCACAGCTCGATCGCCTTGGTCTTGTGGGTTGCGGTGTGGCTGAACCCCATTTTGGCGAACAGGTCGCGCAGCTGTTGCGGATCGGGGTGGGCGAATTCGACGAATTCGAACCCATCGGTCCCGGCGGGGTTTTCGTCCGAAATCGTGGCGCGCGGCGCGTCGTGGGGAAAGGGTCCCATGGCTGTCTCCTGTAACATGTTAAGCGCTTCGACGTCACCTTGCCGCAGAAGGCGTGGGATTTCCGCGCGAATAAGGCAGGTTTTCCTGTTAATTTCGCGGTAACCCCGCATAGAGTGGCAAAAATACGCGAGGTTCACGCATGCTCGATATCACCGATTCCCGCCTTCTGGACGCGCTTCAGAAAGATGCCCACCTGACGGCCCAGGAATTGGGTGACCGGCTGAACCTGTCGGCGTCGCAGGCCGGGCGGCGGCGCCAACGCCTGGAAGAACAGGGGTACATTCTGGGCTATGCCGCCCGCCTGAACCCGATCCGCGTCGGCTTGTCTGTGCAAAGTTTCGTGCAGGTGCAAATGGCCAGCCATGCGCCCGAAGCGGCCCGCGCTTTTGCCCAGCTGATCGCGACGCGTCGCGAGGTGATCTCGGCCTGGACCCTGACTGGCGAGGCAGACTATCTGCTACGTGTCTATTGCGAGGATCTGCCAGCGCTGAACCGCCTGATCCACGAGGTGCTTTTGCCCCACCCGGCCGTGGCCCGTGTGCAAAGCCAGATCGTGATGGATCAGATGAAACCGGACGCGCCGCTGCCCACGTGAATTTTGTCGCGGATTATGGCCGGATTAACCTTCCGGTCAGCTTCTTGGTTTAGGCCGAAAGGGAACGGCCCGAACCGAATTGGAAATACACGTGACATTTATCGACCGACGCATCGAAACCCGCCCCGCCAGTGGCGAAGCCCCTTTTCGGCTGGAGGAAGTGTTCTTCTCACGAACCGACGAGCGGGGGATCCTCATAGCCAGCAACTATGTTTTTCACCGCGTGGCCGGGTATGAATGGAAGGACATGTTGGGCGCGCCGCACAAGTTGATCCGCCATCCCGATATGCCCAAGGGCGTGTTCTGGCTGTTGTGGGATACCCTGCAAAAGGGGCGCACGATGGGGGCCTATATCAAGAACCGCGCCAAGGATGGGCTGTATTACTGGGTCTATGCCGTGATTGTGCCCTGTGAAGGGGGATATCTCTCTGCCCGCCTGAAACCCTCCAGCCAGTTGCGCGATCAGGCCGAACAGGAATACGCCAGCCTGTTGAAAGCGGAACAGGAAGAAGGGCTGACACCTGAGGAAAGCGCCGCAAGGCTGGTCCAGCGTTTTCAGGAATTGGGGTTCGAAAAGTACCACCATTACGCGGCTTTCACGCTCAGCCAGGAAATGATCGCACGTGATGCGGGATTGGGACGCACGAAAAACAAACGGGTCGCTGAGCTGCGCAATATGGTTGAGACGGCCGATCAGCTGACCGCCGAAACCCAGGGTCTGGTGCGCGAGTTTGAGGCCATGCGCACGATCCCGCACAACCTGCGCGTCATCGCCTCGCGGCTGGAACCGACCGGGGGGCCAGTGACCACCCTGTCGCAGAACTATGGCGCTATGTCGCGAGAAATGTCGGACTGGTTTGCCACCCATGTTCTGGGCAAGGACAGCAATTTCTTGACCATAAAAGGCACGGTCAACCATTCCATGTTTCTGGAATGCATGACCTGTATTCTGGCGGAATGCGATGAACAGCTGAACCAGGAACGCCGCAAACTGGGGGAGGTCGACCTGGAAGCAGAACGCGCCCGTCTGGGCCGGATTGTCGCCACCTATGTTGATAAATCCAAGACAGGCCTGGACGAAGTGATCATCGAAGCCAATCGTATCCTCAAAGCCTGTGAGGTCATGAAGCGCCATATTCTTGGGCTCAACTCAACCCGTATCCTGTGCAAGATAGAAAGCGCGCGTCTGCCCGTGGCAGGAGAAGCCCTGACAGATATCATCACCCAGCTGGGGGCGTTTCAGGAAAGAATCACGGCCCAGCTGGAGCGGATCGCGCAACTGGGCAACGCGATCTTGTCGCCCGCCCCCTAGGCCACCGTGGCGGCCCTGCCCCAGCGGTAGGGTCAAGCGGGCTGATCCGGCTTGCCTGCTGCCCAGGCCCCGTACGCCGCCCGGCGTGGCTGGAACCATGTTGCCAAAACGGTGCCGCGCTGCAATATCGATCCCATGGAAAGCTTTCTGTTTCAGGCCACGATCTATTTGGGGGCAGCCGTCATCGCGGTGCCCATCGCGTCGCGCCTTGGACTGGGCTCGGTGCTGGGCTATTTGCTGGCGGGTCTGATGATCGGGCCGGTGCTTGGCCTTGTCGGCTCTGAAACACAGGACCTGCAACATTTTGCCGAATTCGGCGTCGTCCTGATGCTGTTTCTGATCGGGCTCGAACTGGAACCACGCGCCCTTTGGGACATGCGCCACCGCCTTCTCGGCTTGGGCGGTTTGCAAATCACCTTGACCATGGGCCTTGTTACGGGTGCCGTGCTGGCGGTGGGCCAACCTTTCAGCGTGGCTCTGGCCATCGGCATGATGCTGTCGCTCAGCTCGACCGCCATTGTTTTGCAAACCCTCACAGAAAAAGGGTTGATGCAGACCGCCGGTGGGCGCTCAAGCTTTTCAGTCCTGCTGTCACAAGATATCGCCGTCATTCCGATGCTGGCCTTCCTGCCATTGTTGGCCACGGGCACGGCATTGCATCACGATGACACGCATGCGGCTGTGTCCCTGGTTGAAGGCCTGCCCGGATGGGGGGTGACGCTGGTCACGCTGGGCGCTGTGGCCACGGTGATCCTTGCGGGTCGGTATCTGGTGCGCCCGCTGTTCTTCTTCATCGACGCGGCCCGGCTGCGCGAAATGCACACGGCGTTTGCCTTGTTGATCGTCGTGGGTATCGCCGTTCTGATGAACATGGTCGGCCTGTCCCCGGCGCTTGGCACCTTTCTGGCCGGCGTCGTTCTGGCCAACTCCGAGTTCCGTCACGAGCTGGAAAGCGACATTCAACCCTTCAAAGGTCTGCTTCTGGGCCTGTTCTTCATCACTGTCGGCGCGGGAATCAATGTGGCTGGCTTCCTGGAAAACCCCGGCCAATTGCTGGCCTTGGCGCTGTCCCTGATGGCGCTGAAGGGGGCCGTCCTGTTCCTGTTGGGGCGCATTTTCGGCCTGCGGGGGCGCGATCAATGGCTGTTCACTCTGGGCCTTGCCCAGGCCGGTGAATTTGGGTTTGTGCTGGTTAGTTTCAGCCTGCAACAGGGGGTCATTCCCGCCGTTCTGGCCAATGAAATCCTGTTGGTCATCACGCTGTCGATGCTGCTGACACCACTGTTTTTCATCTTCTACACCATCTTGTCGAAATACCTGGTCGAACACCGCGCCCATATGAAACACGACAAGATCGACGAAACCCATCGCGTCATCATTGTTGGCATCGGCCGCTTTGGCCAGGTCGTGAACCGTCTGGTCCGCTCGGCCGGTTTCAACACAACCATCCTGGACAATGACCTGGAAACCATCCGCCTGATGCGTGGTTATGGCGTGAAAAGCTTTTACGGTGATCCGACCCGGCCCGATCTGCTGAATGCCGCCGGATTGGCCACGGCGCGGGTGCTTGTGGTGACCGTGAACGACACCAAGGCGGCCACGCGCATTGTCAGCCATGCACGCCATCTACGCCCCGATCTGCACATCGTCGTGCGGGCGCGCGACCGGGCGCATGTCTATGAGCTGTACAAAGCCGGGGCCAATGACATTGTGCGCGAGATGTTCGACAGCTCCCTACGGGCCGGGAGATACGTGCTTGAAAACATTGGACTTTCAGATTTTGAAGCCAGTGAGGCCGAACGCATGTTCTTCAAACACGATCGCTATACGATCCGCGAGCTGGCCCATCTGTGGGACCCCAACACGCCGGTTGATAAAAACGAAGGCTATGTCCAGCGCGCGATGGAGCTGGAAAAGGACATGGAAACCGCCCTTTTGACCCAGCTGTTCACCGAAGACCCGGACCATGAAGACAAGTCCGGGGGATAGCGCACCGAGCGGCCTGATGGGCCCGAGATCGTCGCAAAGGACACAGCGCCAAAAGCCATTTCTCGACGGCGCACACGCCATGCGAGGGTTTGCGGCGCTGGCCATCGTCGCCTTTCACGCTGGCGGCGCGTTGACCTCTGAGACATTGCAAGGGCTTGCCTGAATCGGTGGCCAGACAAACAGCTTGAAAACAGGCATCGCCTGTTCTTTGTCATTTCCGGCGTTGTCATTTCTCTGCCGGTATTCTTGCACCGGCCCCTGCGCTTGGCAGCCTTGTGACCCACAGGCTTTTGCGTATCTATTCTATGGCTGGGCTGACGGCGGTCACCTTTATCGGGGTCAATTGGACGCAGTTTGACAAGGCCCCGGACATCGGCACGCTGCTCAGCTCGCTCTTGTTATTGCCATCGGAAACCCAGCCGTGCCCGTGGTGCATTGGACCCTGAAACACGACCTGCTGTTCTACGCCATTTTTGCGTTCGCCCTGATCAGGCCCGGTCTGGGGCTTGGCCTGGTTTTTACCTGGGCCATCGCCTCGTCGCTTGTGCCCGCCGGGCATTCTGGTTTTGGGCACGGCGTTTATGGGATGTGCCCATTTGTGCTGTTTGAGCGCCGCATCGAAGCCTGGCGCCAGAGATTGCACCAGGCGTCGCGCGACTGAGCGTTTACTCGTCGCTCACACCCGCTTCGACAAAGGTGGCCATGCCGGAATGACAGGCGATCGCGCCTTTCAGAACACCGATGGCCAGTGCCGCGCCTGATCCTTCGCCCAGGCGCATGCCCAGGGCCAAAAGCGGCTCTTTCCCCAACTGTTTCAGAACCGCGCCATGGGCGGCTTCGGCGGACACATGCCCGGCCACGGCGTGATCCAACGCACCGGGAACGGCGGCGTTCAGACAGGCGGCAGCAGAGTTGCAGATGTACCCGTCCAAGATCACCGGGATACCGTCAACGCGGGCGCGCGCCATGGCTCCGGCCATCGCCGCGATCTCGCGCCCGCCCAGACACCGCAGGGCCTCCAGCCCATTGCCGATGGCGCCTGGGTTGGCCGCCAGCCCTTCGGCCACAACCCGGGTTTTCAGATCCAGCCCGGCATCATCGACCCCCGTGCCGCGCCCGGTCCAGTCGCCAGCCGTGCCCCCGAACAAGGCGTGCGCAATGGCGGCGGCGGCGGTCGTGTTGCCGATGCCCATTTCGCCGACAACCAACAGATCCGCCGCGCCATCGACGGCCTCCCAGCCGGTGCGCAGGGCAGAAACGACCTCGGTCTCAGTCATCGCCGGGCCGATGCTGAAGTCTGCCGTCGGGGTGTCCAGCGACAGCGCATGCACATCCATCGAGGCGCCAAACGCTTTGGACAGCTGATTGACCGCCGCGCCACCGTGTTGGAAATTCAGCACCATCTGTTCGGTCACTTCCGCCGGAAAGGCCGACACGCCGCGCGCTGTCACGCCGTGATTTCCTGCAAAAACAATCACCTGTGGGCGGTCCAGCGACGGGCGCCCATCGCCGCGCCATCCGGCATACCAGATCGCCAGATCTTCAAGACGCCCAAGGGCTCCGGGCGGTTTGGTCAGCTGACCATTGCGAGCTTCGGCGGCAGCTTGGGCGGCAGTATCCGGCCCAGTGGCCGCCACCAAAACGTCGCGAAATTCGGTAAGGGTGGTGAAAGGCGCGGCACTCATGGCTGTCTCCGATTGATTCCCGTTCCCAGCCTGTTTACCGATGAGCCCCAAGCCACAACAACCCCGAACGGAAGCTTCCATGCCTAATCGCGACATCGCCGCCGCCCTTGGTCTTTTGACCCGCCTGCCGGTGCCCGTCGATTTCGACCACGCCCAGACGCGCGGCGCACAGGCGGCCTGGGCTTGGCCGCTGGCGGGCGCGTTGGTCGGTGGCCTTGCGGCCCTGGTCGGCGTGGTTGCGGCAGCGTTTGGCACCCCTGCCCCAATTGCCGCAGCCCTTGCCCTGGCAACGCAGGTCGTCATCACCGGCGCCATGCACGAGGACGGGCTGGCCGACACTGCCGATGGGCTGTGGGGCGGGTTTGACCGCGTGCGGCGGCTGGAGATCATGAAAGACAGCCATATCGGCGCCTATGGCACGATCGCACTGGTCCTGTCTTTGATCCTACGGTGGGCCGCCCTGTCGGTGGTTTTCACGTCCGGCCACCCGTTGCTTGCGTTGATCGCCGCTGGGGGGCTCAGCCGCGCCATGATGTGCGCCATGATGGCGGCCCTGCCCAATGCCCGCGGGGCGGGGCTGGCGCAATCGGTGGGGCGCCCGGACCAGCGCACCACCTTTTTGGCCCTTGGACTTGGCGGGGCTCTGGTGCTGTTCACCACCGGCTGGGCCGTGATCCCGCTTGCGCTGTGGACCACGCTTGCCGCGATTGGTCTGGCAATGATTGCCAAGACCAAAATCGGCGGGCAGACTGGCGATATTCTGGGGGCGACGCAACAGCTGACGGAAATCGCCGCGCTGATCACACTGGCAACGCTGGCCGCGTAACGGATAAAACAAGCGTGTGTGCCTGCGTGCACTCCGCTGGATCACCTGAACAACTGGACCGCTTGCACAACGAAAAACCGCCGCTCCTAAGGAACGGCGGCTTCATGTCATAAAGCGTTTCGAGTTTACGCTGGGTCGCAATGTGAACTCGAAACGCGCGAAACACTTACATGTTGTGGGCGTTTCGACATATTGTCGTGATCCAACAATAAGTCGAAACGCCGTAATCTCAAAAAGATCAGGCAGCAGCAGCGCGCGAGGTCAGCACATCGTCGATGCGTTTCTGCGCGGCCAGTTCGTCACCCCCGCCTACGGCGGCAACTTCGCGCGTCAGACGTTCCAGCGCCGCTTCGTACAGTTGACGTTCTGAATAGCTCTGCTCGCGCTGATCATCGGTGCGGTGCAGGTCGCGCACGACCTCGGCAATCGCGATCAGATCGCCCGAGTTGATCTTCTGTTCGTATTCTTGGGCGCGACGCGACCACATGGCGCGTTTCACGCGGGCCTTGCCCTTCATCGTGTCCATCGCTTTGGACACGACGTCGGGGCTGGACAGCGACCGCATGCCCACCTCGGTTGCCTTGTTGGTCGGCACCCGCAGGGTCATCTTGTCTTTTTCGAACGCAATGACGAACAGCTCCAGGTTCAGCCCGGCGACTTCCTGTTCCTCGACCGAGATGATCTTGCCCACGCCATGGGAGGGATAGACAACGAACTCGTTCGGGCGGAAATCAAGCTTCTTGGACTTGCTCATGTAGGGTCTTCCTTTCGTGACCTGCCGCGTTATCGGGGACGCGAGAGACAAAAATACCCCGGGGATACGAATGCATCCCCAGAGTGTGTATCACACATGTCCCGCAACATCCGGCGCGCCAAACTATGCGCCCGGACCAGGCCTTTGGTTTCATTTCGCATATGAATATAGCAGAAAAACGGCCCCTTTTAAAGCGCCGCAGCGCAGAATGAACCGTTTTTGCCTATTTCTCAGGCCCGTAAGGTCTGATTTGTCATGGCATTGTCGCAGATTTCCGCCAGTTTGGGCGAATCACGCCTACTCGGCAGCCGGTGCTTCCGAGAAGTATTTGTCCATCTTGCCCTCTTCGCCGTCGCGTTCTTCGGCCTCGGGTAGAGGGTCCTTGCGTTCGACGATAACAGGCCACAGCTCGGAAAACTTGCGGTTGAATTCAACCCAGTTCTCCATCCCCGGTTCGGTATCCGGGCGGATCGCGTCGGCGGGGCATTCGGGTTCACACACGCCACAGTCGATGCATTCATCAGGATGGATCACCAGCATGTTTTCACCTTCGTAAAAACAGTCCACCGGGCAGACCTCGACGCAGTCGGTGTATTTGCAGGCGATACAGTTATCCAGGACAACGTATGTCATGTGAATACCTTCCAACATTTTCTTGGGCAAAAGCCCTTTGGGCAACGCTTATTTCAGCACGCCGCATCAATCAAGCCGGGTCGGGTCGTAAAGACGTGCATTGCGACGATCTTTCCCGGTCGGGCGACCTTTTCCCTCAAATCGAGGCGCGGGCGGGCGCTTTTCCTGCGCGGGCGTCAGGTCCACGTACAAGGCTTGCGCCTCGGGCGCGGGGCCGCGTCGGGTGGACAGGGCCTGGACCCTGATCACCCGGGTTTGTTTGGCTTGGGGGAAGGTCAGCACATCATCCGCGCCGATGGCGTGGGCAGGTTTGGCGACCTTTTCGCCGTTCACCCGAAGGTGCCCGGCGGAAATCAGTTTGGTCGCCAAACCGCGTGTCTTGAAGAACCGCGCGTGCCACAACCATTTGTCGGCCCGCATGGTCGCGCGCGGCTGCACTTAGGTCTTGTCCTTCAGCCCCATCAGCGCGGCGGCAAAGGGGTTGTCGGGGTCGATCGGCTTTTCTTTGCGCGGCGGACGGGCCTGGAAAGACTGGGGTTTGTTGCCCTGCTTGCCACGGTCATCACGTTTTGCGCCCCGCTTGTTACCGGGCTTGCCACCCGGCTTGCCACCCGGCTTGCGGTCGCCCTGCTTGCCCTGTGCGCGGTCACCACCACGTTCAGATCCACGACGTGCGCCGCCCTGTTTGCGGCCAAAACCGCCCCAGGTGAAGGTATAGAACACCTCGGTCTCGGGCGCGGCTTTGGCATCCACCTGTGACGCGCCGTCGGTCTTCGGATCACCTTCGGCCTCGGTCTCGGCGCCCGGTTGCGCGTCGGCCTCGCTGGGGGCGGCGCCCGCCAGGTCATCCACGTGAACCTCGGGCGTGTCCGGGGTCTCGGCTTCGGGTTGCGCATCGACTTCCGAGGCCCCTTCGGCCCCCGGTTGCGCTGCGCCCGTCACGTCCACACCCGGCTTGGCTTCCGCCGCGCTGGTGCCGGTCGGGGTCGGGTCTTCGCCCACGGGGGCGGCCTTCACCTTGGGGCGCTCGCCTTTTTCGGCTTTGTATCCAAGACCTTGCATCAAGTCTGCAAATTGCTCCAGCGTCATGCCGGTGATCGACAGCATATCGGCCTTGCCTTCAAAGCCCCCACGGCTGTCCTCAGACCGCAGCTGATCAGCCAGACGTTCCAGCATGTCGATGCGGATCGCCCGTTCGCCCGCGGCGCGATAGCCGGCCAGCAAATAGGTTTCGCCACCCACAGCCGGAATGACCGGAATGGTCACCAGACCCGGCGGCGGGCTTTCGGGGAATTCGTCCAGACCGGCAAACAGGCTGGTCAGCACCAGGCGCAGACGCGTCGGCGCCGGCTTCAGCAGCAGCGGCATAAAGATGGTGAACTGGCCAAACCGAATGCCGTGTTTGCGCAGCGCGCCACGGGCCTCCTGATCCAGCGCCTTGACGTCGGACGCCACGTTGTCACGCGACAGGATGCCCAGCGCTTCGACCATCTGAAAGGCAAACCCACGGGCCAGGCCCGTCAGTGTTTCATCCTTCTGCATCGCCAGCATCGGTTCAAACAGCGTCGCCACCTTGCGGTCGATGAAATGCTGCAAACGGCGTGTGACCTTTTCGATCACATCCGTGCCTGCCTCGTCATCAACAAAGGCCTGCACACGCGGGCGCAGTATTTCGTCGCCCTTGATCAGCTTGCCAATCGCGTGTTCGCCCCACATGAGGCCACCCTGCTCGGTATAATCCAGCTCGGTATCCGGTGCGTTATAGAACCGGTCCGCGCGCAGATGAAATTCCGGCGCCAGCGCTTGCAGCGATGCTGCGCGCAGGGTCTTTGCTTCCTCGGGGCTTGCCGATTTATCCTGAGAAAACCGGAACCCGTTCAGACGGCCGACGAATTCGCCCTCAACCGTCACTTCACCCTTGTCGTTCACCTCGGCCACAAGGCCCTCCTTCTGCTTCAACCGGCGCAGCAATACAGACGTGCGCCGGTCAACAAATCTTTTCGTCAATGCGGTATGCAACGCATCCGACAGGCGATCTTCTACAGCACGAGTCTCGCCCCGCCAATGGGGTACATCGTCCAACCAGTCCCGACGTTGCGCGACATAGGTCCATGTGCGGATAAATGCCAGCCGTTTTGACAGCACGTCAATGTCGCCATCGACGCGGTCGATGCGTTTCACCTGACGGGCGTACCAGTCGGTTGCAACCCGACCGCGTTCGTGCAAGTCATTGTAAATCGTGGACAAAAGCGTCGCATGCTCGGCGTGGCTGATGCCGCGAAAATCGGGAATGCGACAGACCTCCCACAGCAGTTTTACCGATGGGCCATCGCTGGCGCGGGCCGCGATTTCGGCATCAGAGGAAAGTGCCTTTAATGCCATCAAATCATCCGCTTCACGCGCGCGCATCAGGCGTTCGTCGTCTGTCGGGGCCTCAAGCGTCTGGATCAGACGGGTGACCGAGCCGAATTGCAGCTGCGAATTGCGCCAGTTCAACTTTTTCAGTGGCGTGAAACGGTGGTTCATGATGGCCTCGGCCACCTCATCGTCCAGCGGGCGCGCTTCGCCGGTGACGCCAAAGCTGCCGTGGTTCATGTGCCGCCCGGCGCGCCCGGCGATCTGGGCCAGTTCATTGGGCGCCAGCGGACGCATGCGGCGGCCGTCAAATTTCGACAATGCGGAAAACGCGACATGGTTGATATCGAGGTTCAGCCCCATGCCAATCGCATCGGTGGCGACCAGGTAATCAACATCCCCGTTCTGGTACATTTCGACCTGTGCGTTGCGCGTGCGCGGGGACAGCGCGCCCATGACCACCGCCACGCCGCCCTTTTGGCGCCGCATCAGTTCGGCCACGGCATAGAGGTTTTCAACCGAAAACCCGACAATGGCGCTGCGCGCGGGCATGCGGCTTGTCTTTTTCGAACCTGCATAGGTCAATTCGCTGAACCGTTCACGGCGGGTAAACTGCGCCTTGGGCACCAGCGCGGCAATCGCGCCGCGCATGGTGTCGGACCCCATAAACAGGGTTTCATGCGTGCCACGCGCATGTAGCAGACGGTCGGTGAACACGTGGCCGCGTTCGGGATCGGCGCAAAGCTGAATTTCATCGACGGCCAGGAATTCCGCGCCCATGCCGGTGGGCATCGCTTCGACCGTACAGACCCAATAGGCGGCACGATCGGGCACAATGCGTTCTTCGCCTGTCACCAAGGCCACCACATTGGGGCCGCGCACGGCAACGATGCGGTCATAGACCTCGCGCGCAAGCAGACGCAGCGGCAGACCAATCACGCCGGTGCGATAGCTGAGCATCCGTTCAATCGCGTAATGCGTCTTGCCCGTATTGGTGGGGCCCAGGACCGCTGTGATCCTGGCGTGTTCGGCGGCCATGTTGGGGGTCCTTCGTCTGGGGTCCCTGCCCCGTCTTTGTGCGTCAGATATCCTTGCCCAACTGGGTGTTCAGCCGGGTGAAGGCCTCTTTTACGTGGGGCATATGGGGATGTATAGCAAGGGCCTGACCATAGGCGGCCAGCGCTTTTTCAGGCTGATCCAGATCCTCAAGAAGAATGGCGACCCCGGACAGGGCAACAAAATGGCGCGGTTCAAGCGCCAACACCTTTTGCAGATCGGCCAGGGCCGGGCCGTACATCCCGGCGGCAAACAAGGCCGTGGCGCGCAGGTTCCAGCCCTCGGCAAACTCCGGCGCATGGTCGGTCAGCGCGGTCAGGTGGTCCAAAGCAGCGGCAAGGTCATCGTGCTCCAGCGCTGCCTGCCCCCGGCGCAACAACAGATCCATCGCGGGCGATCCCGACCGGGCCCATTCGGTGCGAATGTCGTTTTCGATTGCCTCCCAGTTGGTGTCATCGGCCTGGGTCAGCGCCGCGAACAGCTGATCCAAATGCGCCTGATCGACCGCCAAGGCGGGCAACGGGGCCATCAGGGCCAGGGACACAAGGGCGGCACGGATCATACCGCAAGCCTAGCGCGCCCGATGTGCAGAGACCAGAGCCCTGCACGCCCAACGTCCGAAATTGGGACAATCCGCCGGGCGATGGTCCCATCAGGCCAGCGTGGCACAGGGCACAGGGCCGCAAAGGGCCGCACAGAGCGCGCTGTGGGGCTGAGGCAATCGCGCACCGGACCCGCCGCCACGCGGCTTGACGTGAACGGAAACTTCCCACACGTCACTTGCTGGCCGAAAGGGTTTCGGGGTTGCTAACCCTGCGCTAAGCTCAGGCGCGTATCAATAGGCCAGACGGCTGTTAACGGAGGAATGCACGTGAGCGACGTGATTGACGCGGCGGTTGTCGCACTGAACGAAAAAATGAGTGGCGCAGCTTTTGATGGCACGGCCAAATTCGTCATCGAAGGCGAAGGGTCTGTGGTTGTGGACGGCGATGGCGCACGGGCCAGCGACGAAGAGGCCTCGGTCACGTTGACAGCGGATGCGGATGTGTTTCAGGAAATGATGTCAGGCGAGTTGAACCCGACCACCGCCTTCATGACCGGCAAGCTGACGGTTGACGGTGACATGGGTCTGGCGATGCAGCTTGGCAGTGTCCTGGGCTGAACATGGAACGCGCGCCCCTGTTTGACGAGGTTGCCGACGGGCCCCACGGTGGTGGGGCCTGGTGGCTGACGGCGCGCGATGGGGTGCGCATCCGGGTTGGGCTGTGGCCCGGCCCGTCTGGTGACGCGTCCGGTGGCATAAAGGGCACGGTTCTGCTGTTTCCCGGACGCACCGAATATATCGAAAAATACGGCCCCGCCGCCGCCGATCTTGAGACGCGCGGCTATGCGACGCTGGTCATTGACTGGCGGGGGCAAGGTCTGGCCGACCGCACCGCGCCAGATCGCAACCTGGGCCATGTGGACCATTTCGACGAATACCAACTGGATGTGGACACGATGGTCGAGGCCGCGCAGGCGCTGGACCTGCCGCGTCCGTTTTACCTGATCGGCCATTCCATGGGCGGCTGTATCGGGCTGCGTGCGCTGCACAACGGGCTGCCGGTCAAGGCGGCAATGTTTTCCGCCCCCATGTGGGGCATTTCGCTTGCGCCAGCAGTGAAACCCTTTGCCTGGGGGCTGAGCTGGCTGTCGCATCATTCGAACATGGGGCGCAACTATGCGCCCGGCACCTTTCCCGAAACCTATGTCAGCGCGAACCCGTTTGAGGACAACAACCTGACGCGCGACCGGGCCATGTATGAATTCATGCAGCGTCAGGCCACGGCGCATCCCGACCTGATGCTGGGTGGTCCGTCGTTAAGCTGGCTGTTCGCTGCCCTCAGCGAAACGCGCGCCCTGATGGCCCTGCCCGCCCCGTCGGTGCCGGTCGTGACCTTCCTTGGCACGCGTGAACGCATCGTCGCGACGGACCAGATCCACGCGCTGATGACCCAATGGCCGAACGGCGCATTGGAGCTGGTCGAAGGGGCCGAGCACGAGGTGTTGATGGAAGGCCCCGCAGTGCGCGCGCATGCCTATGACACCGCCACAGGTCTGTTTGCCGCCAACACCTGAGCGCATTCCACCCCATTGCCGCACAAGCGATCCGAGTGCAGCGAGCCCCCCCTCTACGTCAAATTATTTGAAATAATTTGCGCCCGCAGCCCCCTTCGCGCGCCCAGGGGGCGCTGCCGGTCAACCGGTGGCCTCACTGCGTTCGCAGGCCCGCAAGCCCAGCACGGGCTTACGTTGCGCAGACCTCAGGCGATGCGCAAAGGCCCGTCATCCCTTGATAAATGACCCATCACGCAGCTCGGCCATGGCCTGACGCAGCTCGTCTCGGGTGTTCATCACGATCGGGCCGTGCCAGGCGACGGGTTCGCGGATTGGCGCGCCTGCGATCAGCAGGAACCGCACGCCTGCCTCACCCGCCTGCACCACCACCTCGTCGCCCGCGCCAAAGCGCACGACGGTGCGGTTGCCGGACATGTCGCGCAGATGCACCTCTTGGCCAGCCAGTTCCTTTTCCAACAGCACGCCGGTTGGCGCGCCCGCATCCGTGAATGCACCAGCGCCTTCGAACACATAGGCGAACGCCCGGCGCCGCGTGTCGACCGGAAAGCGTTTGCGCACCCCGGCGGGAACCGAGATGTCCAGATACAGCGGGTCCGCTGCGATCCCATCGACAGGCCCGCTTTTGCCCCAGAAATTGCCGACGACAACCCGCACCACGGTGCCGTCATCCTCAAAAATCTCTGGGATTTCGACCGAAGGCACATCCTGATAGGTCGGCGCGGTCATTTTCAGATCGCGCGGCAGGTTGGCCCACAATTGAAACCCATGCATCTGTCCAGCCGCATTCGCGTTCGGCATTTCCTGGTGCATGATGCCAGACCCGGCTGTCATCCACTGAATATCCCCCGCCCCCAACACGCCAGCATTGCCCAGGCTGTCGCGGTGTTCGACATCGCCCACCAGCACATAGGTGATGGTTTCAATGCCGCGATGGGGGTGCCAGGGAAAGCCCGGCGTCACGTGTTCGGGCACGTCGTTGCGGAAATCGTCAAACAACAGGAACGGATCAAAGGCTTCGGGTTCATGAAAGCCAAAGCCGCGGTGCAGGTGCACGCCGGCGCCCTCCATCGTTGGTTGGGCCTGTGTTTCGGACAGAATGGGGCGGATGGACATGGTGTGTCTCCTTTTCAGACCAATTTAGGGTGCCCATTTTGCGCACACAATCGCAGCATCCGCGCAATTCCTTCGCAAAAATGCACATCAGCCAGCGCCGCAGTGGGCAACAGATGCTGCCCCAGGTTGGCCCCGGCAAGATCTGGATGGAAATGCCCACGACAGACGAGGCCGAACTGCGCCGTTTTGGGGCCGAGGTCATCGCCCACGGTGGCGCCGCCGTGGACTGTCCGGTGTCGGGTGGGTGTCACCGGGCAGACACGGGCAATATCGCCATTTTCGCGGGCTGTGACCGGGCGGCTTTTGATCGTATCCTGCCGCTGTTGACCACCATGGGGCGGCGCATTCTGCACACCGGCGGTCTGGGCTCGGCCACGGTATTGAAGGTCGTGACCACCTATCTGGCCACCGCCCATCTGATTGCCAGCGGCGAGGCCCTGCTGACCGCCAAGGCGGCTGGCATGGGCCTGAATGTGGCCTATGAGGCGATCCGCATTTCTTCGGGCAACAGCTTCAGCCACGAGACGGAAAGTCAGGTGATCCTGAACGGGTCGCGCGACATTTCCTTTACCATGGACCTTGTCGCCAAGGACATCGGCCTGTTTCAGGAGGTCGCGGATCGCGCCGGGGTGCCGTTGGAGTTGAACCCGAAGATGATCGAGATTTTTCAGGATGGCATTGACCGGTTTGGCCCACGGGACCTGTCGCCCAATATCATCAAACGGCTTGAACAGGCCACGGGGCTCGACGTGCGGGCTCCGGGGGTCCCGGCCGAAATGACCGATGATGAACCCGAACAGCCCGGCGATGAGGTGATCGCGACGGGGCGCGGATGATCAACCGAGGCCCGGCCTGGCGCAGGGGAGAGGCATGACGGTTGAGTCACGGCTTTCCCCGGCCCGCCAAACCCGTTAGTCACGTCTTATGACCAACACCCTTGCCGCCTTGCCCCCCGCCCCTGCCCGTCGCTGGATGTCGACCGGGTTGATCTTTACCCTTGCGGTGATCTTTCTCAGCCTTGCAGCCACGGCGCCGACATTTACGCTGATCGGACGTCTGCTGGTCGCCGCACTGGGGCTGAGCGCGTTATGGGTCGCGCTGATCAGCCTGCGCAGCCACCATCTGGGCCTGGTGCTGACCGATCAGGGGCTGCACGACAGTGATGGCCAGATGATTGCCCGTGTCGAAGACATGCACTCGGTTGATCGCAGCGCCTTTGCCTTCAAACCGTCAAACGGCTTCATGTTGCGGCTGAACGCCCCTGCCCCGCGCCGCTGGGTGCCGGGGCTGTATTGGAGCATCGGGGATCGTCTGGCCATCGGCGGGGCGACCAATCCGGCCGACACCCGCACCCTGGCAGACAAAATCGCGTTTCTTTTGGCCGAGCAGCAGGCCAATCCCTAGTTCGGATTGCAGCCCTGACCTTCCCAGCACAGTTGTGCAGCAAAACGCGGGCGGGTCATGACCACATCGATCATGTCACGAGCTTCGATCCCGGTCAGATAGACCGAAAAGGGCGGGTCATACGAAGACTTGGTTTCCACCATGATGACCCGTTCCCCCAGGGCCAAAAGCGGGATGATGTCGGCGTAATCGCGTGCGATATCCGTGTTGGAATGCGAGGCCAGCCCATCGGTGGCATAGGACCAATCGCGTTTGAGCACCCGATTGTTCGGGTCGTGACAATCTTCGCTACATTTCACCACCGTCACGCGCACCCACGCCGGATCGCCACCCTGGGTCAGATAGGTGTACACATCTTCGATCCCCAACAGGTATTCCATGTTGATCGGCACGACCTCACGGCTCAGCAGATCCGAGATCGCATAATTGCCTTTCAACGCCAGGTTCTTGGAGCGATAGACGTCAAAGAAGGTGAAGGTCGCCAGAAAGGCCCACAGCAACAGCGGTACGATCAGAACGGCCTCGACAGACAGGCTGGCGGCGTCGTCGCGGTGAAAGCCGCGCAGCCGATTTCGAAGGCAAGAAAACATCATCCGTCCCTCCTATGGTTCGTTCACGAATGTGGACGCCGACGAAATCACCATGCCACCACTGTCGTCCAGCGGCACGCCCATCACCATGCGGGTCGACCCAAAGAACGGGTTCAGCACCGCACAGGCACGCACCAGCATGATTTCGTTTTCCGCGCCAGTGTTGAATTCCACGGCCGGCTGAATGTCTTCACTGCGGTTCACACATTTCAGGTTGCCGCTGGGCAGGTTCCATGCGCTGCGTGAAATTGGCGTCAGCTCGATCAGGACCGCGTTCGGGCAGTCCTTGAAGATCAACGCGTCCTCGCAGATCCGTCGCTTCAACTCGTCATGTGTGGCCGGGTTCAACGCGCCCAGGCGCAGCGCCCGCACATTCAGATCCAGCGCCCGGTCCAGCATCACCGAGCGGGTCAGGAAAATGCCCACCTCGACCGACGAAAAGAACAAGGTCATGATCGCCGGGAACAAGATGACGAATTCGATCGTCGCCGTGCCGTCTTCGCGCCGGCGGAACCGGCGCGCAAGACGGGCGATATGTGCAAACAGATTCATATCAGTTCACCAAGCGCAGTTTTGAGATTTCACGGGCGATTGCCGCAAAGGCTTCGGTCAGGTTGGTTCCATCCGCATCAAAGTGGTGGGCCAGCGAGCTGGCACAATTCGCCATCACGCCGTTTGAGCGGTCACTGGTTTCAAAGCCGACTGTAAAGATCGTGATGCCCTGGTCCTTGGCGGCCGTACAGATCGCATCCAGACGCGTATCTTTGGTCGAGGTGTCATGCGAACTGCCCGCATCCAACCAGCTGAACCAGTCATACCAATCCCAGGTCTTCATCGTCCAAAGTTGCGGAAACGTCAGTTGAACCGCCGTGCCGGGTTCGGTCGAGATCTGCCAGGTGCAGGTGCGCCACCAGCGACGACCGCTACAGACCTGTTGGCTGCTTTCGCCATTGCCGTAAGGATGGTCAAGCCAGGCGTCATTGCTCTCGCGGTAATACTGCTCCGTCGAGGCCCGATAGACCGAGAACTCATCATCATCCAACCGGGTGGGTGTTCCCATATCATTGTGCCAGATCGGTGAAAGCCCCGAACGGTTGCCATCATGCAAATAGTGCTGCGTGGTGTTTTGACCATCTGTCATCAGCACGACAACTTTGGAAATGCCCCGTTCGGAATAGGCGAACGGACGGTCATCAAAGGCGGCGTTCACTTCGCCATCCGCAATCAGGTTGTCCAACGAACGCTGCAACGACGGGTCCAGCAACAGCGCGCCCCATTTCATGCCAAGGTCGATCGAGGTATAGCCGCTTGCGTTCAGCCGGTCGATCTGCGACCGCAGCGCAGCATGGGAGTAGCCATAGGGCAGGATCTCGCGCCAGTCCTCCAGTTTGCAGGTCCAGTTGCTCGGGGTCCGATCCCAGCTTCTCCAGGGGTCGAAATGCCCAGTGCGCTGCAACACCAATGTCGGGTCCAACAGATCAAGCGAGGTTACCTCGAAGTCCTCTTCTTCCCAGTGAATGCAGTGCGAACTGGTGTGCTCGCGTGTCACCGGATTATACGAATTCAAAATCTGAAAGCTGTCCAACAAGGCCGCTCCGGCCACCACTTGTTCGGAATAGGGGATCAGGCTGATCGATACTTTCCCAGCTTCGACCGTACAGTCGGTGGTCTTGGTCCCGTCAGCCGGGTCACATTGCAGAATGTTCACGAATTGCTTGGCCGCGCTGCGCAGCTCATAGATTTTTGAATTGCCCGACGACGAACTGTTCCCCATCGACCCGGACACATCCACCACCAGGCTGATTTCCGTCTGTGACGCACTTTCTTCGGCGGCACCATAGCCCGGTGCGTTCAGGTGATCGATGCCCATGAAATTCAGGAAGGTGCTGTCGACAACCATCGACACATCCGCTGCGACCCGGCGGTAAGTGCTGAAATCTTCAACCGTGATGTCATCTTCGGTGATCAGGCCACCCAAGCCGGCTTTTTGAAAGTAATCCATCACCACCAGTTTCGGCGGCAAGGGTTGCGACATCGAGGCCGCCGCCAGCACGGCGCGGTCCAATGTGGCCTGCAACCGGGCCCGCTGCGCCTCATAGCGCATCAGGTCCACGCCCAGACCACCGATCATAAGCATCAGGATGAACAGGAACAGCCCGAAGATGATCAAAGACCCCTCTTCGTCGCGTCGAAACCCGTTCAGAATGCCGCCCCGTTTCCCGGTTTGGAACATGTCTTTTTCATTGCGGAGCCGTGTCATCACTGACCTTTCCCTGTACTCGGAGCACAGAACACCCAAACGATTCCGCCCACACCCGTTCAAAGTGAAGATGTCAGTCCGGTGTGGCGAAAATAGGGCGGCGACCAGGAGAATCGGGGCGATTTTGTGTGGTTTTGCAGACAATCCCAAAGGCTTGACCGGGATTGCTTCGCAAGCAGAAACACTTGGCGCAGCTTTGTTAACCAAAAATCAGTCCGGATCGGCCTTTTTCAGGGTGTCTTATTAACCATTCGGGCCTAGGCTCTGCGTAAAAATGTCGCAGATTTTAATCGCATCCACATATTGGAGTATGCCATGGACGCCGGAACAGCCCCCCTCCCACAGGCCGAACCCAGCTTTCGCCAATCCGTTGACCTGATGTTCAACCGGGCGGTCGGCCTGATGGATCTGCCACCGGGGTTGGAGCAGAAAATCCGCGTCTGCAACGCCACCTATACGGTGCGGTTCGGCGTGCGCCTGCGCGGCGGGCTCGAAACCTTCACCGGCTATCGCTCGGTGCATTCCGAACATATGGAGCCCGTGAAGGGTGGCATTCGATACGCCACCGGCGTGAACCAGGACGAGGTCGAAGCCCTGGCCGCCCTGATGACCTATAAGTGCGCGCTGGTGGAAACGCCCTTTGGCGGCTCCAAGGGCGGGCTGTGCATTGACCCGCGCCAGTATGAAGAACACGAACTGGAGCTGATCACCCGTCGTTTTGCCTATGAGCTGGCCAAACGTGACCTGATCCATCCGTCCCAAAACGTCCCCGCCCCCGACATGGGCACGGGCGAACGCGAAATGGCCTGGATCGCCGACCAATACGCACGGATGAACACGACCGACATCAACGCCAAGGCCTGCGTCACGGGCAAACCGCTGAATGCAGGCGGCATCTCGGGCCGGGTCGAGGCGACCGGACGGGGCGTGCAATACGCCCTGCGCGAATTCTTCCGCCACCCCGAAGATGTGGCGATTGCCAAACTGTCGGGCAAACTGGCGGGCAAGCGCATCGTCGTCCAAGGTCTGGGCAATGTGGGCTTTCACGCCGCCAAATTCCTGTCCTCCGAAGACGGCGCCTTTATCACGGGCATCATCGAACGCGACGGCGCGCTGGTCGATGACAATGGGCTGGACGTCGAAGCAGTGTACCGCTGGGTTACCAAGAACGGTGGCGTCAGCGGCTATGCCGATGCGGCCTATGTCGAAGATGGCGCCAGCGTTCTGGAGAAAGACTGCGACATCCTGATCCCCGCCGCATTGGAAGGCGTGATCAACCTGAGCAATGCCGACCGGATCCAGGCGCCGCTGATCATCGAGGCCGCGAACGGCCCGGTGACCGCAGGCGCCGACGACGTGCTGCGTGCCAAGGGTTGCGTCATCATCCCCGATATGTACGCCAATGCGGGCGGTGTGACGGTGTCCTATTTCGAATGGGTCAAAAACCTGTCCCACATCCGCTTTGGCCGCATGCAGCGGCGCCAGGAAGAAGCGCGCCACCAACTGGTGGTGGATGAGCTGGAGGACCTGTCCGAAAACATGGGTAAAGCCTGGAGCCTGTCACCCAATTTCAAGGACAGATACCTGCGTGGTGCGGACGAACTTGAACTGGTGCGCTCCGGTCTCGATGACACGATGCGCATCGCCTATCAGGCCATGCGCGAGGTCTGGCATGGGCGCGATGACGTGACCGACCTGCGCGTCGCGGCCTATATCGTCGCAATCGGCCGTGTCGCCGCCAGCTATCGCGCCAAGGGTCTGTAAGACATCCGACCGCCGGGGCGCACCGCGCCCCGGCCACCGCCCTGCGGGTGAAAATTATGTCCCATAATTTTGCCTGACCGCTGGCCTCACGGCGTTCGTACACGGGCCTGTATTACGCCCGCCCCGCGCGGCCTCTATTGACGCAAACGAACCGCCTCTGCGGCATCCTCGATCGCCCAGTACAACAAGGCGTCGCGAATGCCTTCGGCCGCCTGCTGGCGCCATTCAGGCGACGACAGCTTCTTGCGATCCGCCTCAGAGGACAGGAACCCAAGTTCAACCAGAACCGACGGAATGTCAGGTGCCTTCAGCACCGAAAAATCCGCCTGCATCTGGGGTGTCTTATAGGTCGATCCGGTGGCGGAATGAATGCCTTCGACCAGCGCGGCTGCCAGCCGGTCTGATCGGGGCGCTGTTTCACGCCGGGCCAGATCCATCAGGATCAAGGCCACCGCATCATCCTGATGGGTCAGATCAACCCCCGCCAACAGGTCGGCGCGGTCATGGCGTTCGGCCAGTTTCTGCGACGCGATATCCGAGGCCTCGTCGCTGAGCGTATAAACCGTTGCCCCCGTCGCACGCCCCTGCGCCAAAGCGTCGGCATGCAGCGACAAGAACACATCTGCGCCTGCCTGGCGGGCAATCGACACGCGCGTTTCCAGCGGCACAAATCGGTTGTCGTCACGGGTCAGAACGACCTCGAACCCGCCGGTGCGCAACAACACGTCGCGCAGGGCCTGGGCGAAACTCAGGACCAGATCGGCCTCGACCAGACCCGCGCGTTCGGCGCCCGGATCAATGCCGCCGTGGCCCGGATCCAGCACCACCACCAGGGGGCGGTCGCCGGTCTGGCGTGATTTCGCCGTGGCCACCTCGGCCGCGCCCTGATCGCCCATGAACAGCAGGTTTGGCGGCGCACCGGCCCCGGCGGCAAAACTTTCGGCGTCTGTCGTGGACAGCTCCAGCCGGACCGTCGCGCCCGCATCACCCGACACCATGCCTGCCTGATCCACCGCCAATGGCGCGGCCAGTTCCAGCACCAGCCGCGACCAGCCCGGATGCCACAGCCCGGCCTGAACCGACAACACGCGATCGCTGCCTTCGGCCAGTTCGGACACCGCCAGCCCGGCGAAATCCACTTCGGAGAAATCGACAACCAGACGCGGCGGCGCATCCAGCGTAAAGACGCGCCAGGGCACCGGTTGGCTCAGAGCCAGTTCGACAGTCGCGCCGCGCCGCGTGTCTTGCAGCAACATCGGCGCGGACAGGCGGGCCAGCCCGCTCAGACGCTGTGCGTCTTGTGCCACCGCCGCGCCAACGCCGCCCAGAACCAGAAGGCAGGCCATAGCCCAGTGCATCAGCCTGCCCTGCGCCACGATCAGCTGTCCTTGGCGTCGCGGATTTCAGACACGATCTGCATCATGCCATCCAGCGGCACATAGCCGCGCAGCATCTGATTTTCCATCACGAAGGTCGGCGTGCCCGAGATGTTCATGCGCTGTGCCAGCAGGTGGTTCTGGCCGATGATTTCGTCCACGCGGGGCACGTCCATGCCCGCCCAGATTGCCGTGCCGTCCAGACCCAGATCGTTGGCCAGATCAACCAGAACTGCCTCGGACGGGTTGCCGCGCATGATCATCATGGCGTCGTGTACCTGGCCGTATGCCTCGTCCCCGGCGACCAGCTGGGCCGAGATCGCAAAGCGCGATGTCATGATCGATGCTTCGCCCAGGATCGGGAATTCTTTATAAATCACGCGGATATTGCCGTCGCCTTCGACCAGGGCTTTCAGTTCAGGAAAGGCCTTGCGGCAATAGCCACAGCGGTAGTCGACGAATTCGACCATGGTGATGTCGCCGTCCGGGTTGCCCGAGACGTGCGAAAAGCCGTCGTTGAACAGTTCTTCGGCGTTGTTGGCAACAAGCGACCCATCCGTGGCCACCTGTTCGGCCGCCTGACGACGTTCCAGAACGGCGATGGCTTCCATCAGAACCTCGGGGTTTTCCAACAGGTAATTGCGCACTTCCTCGCGGAATGCGGTGCGTTCACCGTCCTCCATTGCGGTCATGTCGGTGGCCATCACAGGGGCGGCCATCAGACCCGCGGCAAGTGTCAGGGCAAGCCCAAAGCGTTTCGTCATTCTTATCTCCGTTGTTTTGCGGCCGCGGTTGCGGCGTACAGAATATCCTGGGCGCGGGTCCAGCCAGCAGAACCGCGCGGCAAAAGGCCCTCTGCCCGTTTCGCATGGGGCACGGCGTCTTTCAAGCGACCGATCAGCGCATAGCGTTCGGCGGTGACCAGTGCGGCCATGCCCTTTTGCCCGGCGCGGGCGTGGGCCAGGCCCAAATCACGCAGCATTTGTGGGGAAAACGGGTCGCGCGCATAGGCTTTGCGCAGCACATCCAGCGCGCGCCGATTGTTGTCGGGCGTGTTCACCGCCAGCAATGCCCGGCCATAGCCCCCCAGCACCAGCGCGTCGCGTGGCGCCAATGCGGCCGCCTTGCCATAGGCCTGAACGGCTGCGTTGAACTGACGGCTTTCCAACAGGATCTGGCCCTTCAGCTCGGCCAGATACGGGTCGTTTGGGCGCGCGGCGACCAGCGCCGTGATTTCGGCAATCGCCTTTTGCGGCTTGGGGCTGCGGTGCCAGGCAATGGCACGCCGCATCCGGGCGGTGATGTCGCCCTGCCCCGCCTTGCGCCCGACCTTGCGCAGCGTCACACTGGGCGCGCGCAAAAACGCCTCCAGCTTGCCCTGGGCGCGGGTGAACCAATACATATCATCGGGGCGGTCTTGCAGCCGGTCCTGCGCCGCCACCGCATAGCCTTCGACGGCGCGAATGCGTTCCCGGCTTAACGGGTGGGTCAGCGCGTAAGGGTCCTGGCGCCCCACCGAAAGGACCTCCTGGCCGCGAAACAGCTCCAGCACATCGCCCATGGCCCCCGGATCGATGCCATTGGCGGCCATGTATCGCAGCGCGCTTTGATCGGCGCTGGCTTCCTCGGCGCGGGTGTGGGCAAAGAACCGGCGTTGGGCGGAGCTTTGCACGCCAATCGCCAGACCTGCCGCGGCCTCGCCGCCACCCGCCGCCGCAGCAACCCCGGCCAGGATCGTGCCCAGCGCGGCGGCATTGCGCGCCGAGCGGTAATTCGCGGCACGCCGTGCCAGGTGGCCATTGGCGATATGGGCCAGCTCGTGGGCAATCACCGCCTGCAACTCGGCCGGGTCTTTCAGCCGCAGCAACAGGCCCGAATGAATGAACACATGGTCGGCGTCGGCGACAAAAGCGTTCATTTTGTCATTCTTAATAATCAGGATTTGCAACCGCGACGCGCTGAGACCGGCGGCATTGATCACCGGACGCGCCAATTCGCGCAGCGCGTGTTCGATGTCGGCGTCGCGCAAGATCACCTGCGCAGATGCGGGCGCGGCCATGGCAATTACCAGCATGCCCGCCATCACCGCCGTCAGAACCCTGGATACAACCCTGCCCACCATTGACTTCCCCCCTTCGCGGTGTAACCCGTTCTGAAAACTCGTTTTGAAAACCCGGTGGCGAACTCTAGTGAGGAAGTGATGCGAAACTCAAGCCGATCTCAGGTTGATCCCTTTATTGTGATGGACGTCATGGAAGCCGCCCGCGCCGCCGAGGCCGCCGGACGCCACATCATCCACATGGAAATCGGCCAGCCCGGCACGCCCGCCCCCGCAGGCGCGCGCCGCGCCTTGACGGATGCGATGGAGGGTGACGCGTTGGGATACACCGTCGCACTGGGCATCCCCCAGCTGCGCGAGCGCATCGCAAGCCTTTATAAAGACTGGTATAATGTCACGCTGGATCCGGCCCGCGTGGTGGTCACACCGGGCAGTTCCGGTGCCTTCATCCTGGGGTTTACCGCGCTGTTTGATGCGGGCGACAAGGTCGGGCTGGGCGAACCCGGCTATCCGTCTTATCGCCAGATCCTGCGCGCGCTGGATCTGATCCCGGTCGGCATCCCCACATCGGCAGAGAACCGCCTGCAACCGGTGCCCGCCGATCTGCCCACCAATTTGCCCGGTGGCCTGCAAGGTCTGATCACCGCGTCGCCCGGCAACCCGTCGGGCACGATGCTGGACCTGCCCCACCTCGAGGCCCTGGTCGGCGCGGCCCATGACATGGGCGCCAGCTTCATTTCCGATGAAATCTATCACGGGCTGCAATATGATGGGCGCGCGGTGTCGGCATTGGAAGTGTCCGATGACGTCTATGTCATCAACAGTTTTTCCAAGTATTTCAGCATGACCGGCTGGCGCGTTGGCTGGATGGTTGTGCCCGAGGACCACGTGCGGGTGATCGAACGGCTGGCGCAGAACATGTTCATCTGTTCGCCTCACGCCAGTCAAGTCACCGCGCTGGCCGCCATGGGCTGTGACGATGAGCTGCGCGGCAATCTTGAGGTTTACGCCAGGAACCGCCAGTTGATGATCGACGGGCTGCCCGGCGCGGGGTTCGACAAGTTCGCCCCACCTGACGGCGCGTTCTACATCTATGCCGACGTGTCCGCCCATACGGATGACAGCCGCGCCTTTGCCGCCGAAATCCTTGAAAACGCTGGGGTTGCCGTGACGCCGGGGCTGGATTTCGACCCCATTCGCGGCCACCAGACGCTGCGGTTTTCCTATGCCCGCGCGACAGAGGATATCGTCGAAGGATTGGGGCGGTTGACCCGTTACATGGCGACCCGGGCCAAATAGACGCCTGACACAATAGACATAAAACGTCAGTATTGTCAGTTGATGCCCGGAATGTCCCGCCCATATACTGCGGAGAGCATATGGGAGGCGCGCGCATGGCAACGACGATCAAGGTAAACGGAACCGACCACAAGGTCGACCTGCCCGGCGAGGTGCCGCTGTTGTGGGTGCTGCGCGACGAACTTGGCATGACCGGCACGAAATTCGGCTGCGGCGTGGCGTCCTGTGGTGCCTGCACCGTGCAGATCAATGGCGAAGCGATGCGGTCCTGTCAGGTCGCGCTGGAAGACGTCGACGGCGAGGTCACGACCATCGAAGGTCTGGGCACGCCAGACGCGATGTCTGTGCTGCAACAAAGCTGGGTCGACCACCAGGTCGCGCAATGCGGATACTGCCAGTCAGGTCAGATCATGAACGCCGCCGCCCTGCTGGCCGTCACCCCCGCGCCAACAGACGCCGAGATCGACGAGGCCATGTCAGGCAACCTGTGCCGCTGTGGCACCTACCCCCGCATCCGCGCCGCGATCCATTCCGCCGCCCAACAGATGCAGGAGGGGTAAGCCATGTCCCGCCTTGGAACCTTCACCCGCCGCGCGTTCATTGTCGGCTCGGTCGCCGTGGCCGGTGGCGTGGCCTTTGGCACCTATCAGGTGCGCAAAACGCCCGACAATCCGCTGAGCCCGAACGCGGATGCCACCGCGCTGAACCCCTGGCTGATCCTGGATCAGTCCGGCGTCACCGTCATCACGCCGCGCGCCGAAATGGGCCAGGGTGTGTATACCACGCTGGCCGCTTTGGTGGCCGAAGAACTGGACGTGGACCTGGCCGACGTGCGTGTCGAACATGGCCCCCCTGCGCAGGCCTATTACAATGGCGCCTTGATGGCGGACCGGCATTATTCGGCGTCCCATGACCAGGCCTCCGGTCTGGGCGCGGTTCTGACCGAAGCCTTTCCCAAGATCCTGTCTTTGCAAATCACCGGTGGCTCAACCACGATGTTGGACGCCTATGACAAGATGCGCCATGCGGGGGCTGGCGCGCGTCAGACCCTGTTGCAAGCGGCAAGTGCGCGGCTGAACACCGGTCTGGACCGTCTGAAAACCGACAATGGCGCGGTGGTGGCGCCTGATGGCACACGCATTCCTTATGCCGATCTGGCGGTGGATGCGGCCCAGATTGAGCCGCCAAAGACGCCACGCCTAAAGCCGCGCAGTGACTGGAAAGTCCTGGGCAAATCCCAGCCCCGCAAGGACCAGCCCGGCAAGGCAACCGGCACGGCCACCTTTGGCATCGATGTGCGCGAACCGGACATGTTGTTTGCATCCCTGCGCATGACGCCGCGCTATGGGGGCGGTATGGTCAGCTTTGATGCAACTGCCGCCGAACAGATGGCCGGTGTGCAAAAGATCATTGATCTGGGCACCGGGGTTGCGGTCATTGCGACAAACACCTGGCTGGCCATTCAGGCGGTCGAGGCGATTGACGTCACCTGGGGCGGTGCGCCCTATCCTGCTGACACAGCGGGCATTTTCGCCAGGATTGCCGAGGCATTTGACACCGAGCCAAACGTCACCCTGCGCGATCAGGGCGACATGTCGACCCTGTCGGGCGATGTGTTTGAGGCCGAATATCGTGTGCCCTATCTGGCGCACGCCACGATGGAGCCGATGAATTCGACCGCGCGCTTTACCGGCGACGCGTTGGAGGTCTGGTCGCCCAACCAGGCCCCCGTCATGGTGCGCGATGAATGCGCCAAGGCGGTCGGGCTGAAGGGCGACGCGGTGACGGTGCACACGACCTATATGGGCGGAGGGTTTGGTCGCCGCTCGGCGCCTGATTTCGCCATTCTGGCCGCCCGTGTGGCCAAGGAAATGCCCGGTCGCGCGGTGCAAACCACATGGTCGCGCGAAGAGGACATGACGCATGACACCTTCCGCCCCGCCGCGATTGCCCGGATGCGAGCCAAGATTGAGGGAGGCAAACCGATCGCGCTGGAGGGGCGCATGGCCGCGCCGTCCATCATGCAACAGATGATGAGCCAGATAACCGGGTTCAACCTGGCCCCTGCCGACCAAACCCTGACCGAAGGCGCGCATGACCAACCCTATGCGATTGAAAACATGCGCTTTACCGGGCATTCGGCGGATGTGTCCATTCCGGTCGGATTCTGGCGATCCGTGGGGGCCTCGCAAAACGGGTTCTTCCACGAAAGTTTCATGGATGAACTGGCCCACGCGGCAGGCGCGGATCCGCTGGCGTTCCGCCTGTCGCTGGTGCACCCGGAACACGAGGTGTCCGCCAAGGTGCTGGAAACGGTGCGCGACATGTGCGCGTGGACCGGCCAGACACCCGATGGCGTCGGGCGCGGCGTGGCGTTCACCTATTCCTTTGGCACGCCCTGCGCCCAGGTGATCCAGCTGCGCGCCACAGACGGGGGCATTCGCATCAGCGACATGTGGATCGCCGCCGATCTGGGCGTGGCGCTGGACCCGGCCAATGTCGAGGCCCAGCTGACCGGCGGTGCGATCTATGGGTTGTCGGCGGCGCTGCACGGGCAGGTCACGTTCAGCGATGGCATGGCCGAGCAGTTGAACTTTCCGGACAGTGACGCGCTGCGCATGTTGAACACACCGCGGTTCCACGTTCAAATCCTTGAAAACGGGTCTAAAATTGGTGGCGTGGGCGAACCAGGCACACCGCCCGCCGCCCCGGCCCTGGCCAATGCGCTGTTTGATCTGACCGGCACACGGGCGCGCCAACTGCCGCTGAGAAATCAGTTCGACTTTCTGCTGTAAGCGCCCCCTGTCGCGCGTGAAATGTGACGCCCGGGGCCACAACCCCCGGGCGTTAACCTTGATAAAGCCTTAATCACCCCCCGTTTTCCGCCCCAATTCCCCGCCAATACCAATGCCAAATCCCACGCGCGCCACAGAATGCGTGACGTGGGCCGAGCAAAGGTTGAGTACGATGGCGACGATGAATACAGGCCTGGGCGGCCCGGCAGGCTATGGCGAAGGGGTGTTTTCGACGTCGACCAAAGTGGCGGGCGGCAACGATGACGGCAGTGTCCAGATTGACACCACATCGGCGTTCGGCGCGGGCGGCATCAACTTCTTTGGCACGTCCTATACGTCGATCTATCTGAATTCGAACGGCACAATCACCTTCGGCTCGCCCGATACGTCCTATGAAACGTCAGATTTCACGGCGGAAACCAGTCCGATGATCGCGGCCTATTTTGCCGATGTGAATATCGGCGCGGGCGGCGAGATCTATTACGACGTCGACCCGGTGGCGGGCACGATCACCCTGACTTGGGACGGTGTTGCCCCCTATTCGGGCAGCGGCACGAATTCCTTCCAAGTCGTATTGACCAGCACGGGTGGCGGAGACTTCACGGTCGATTTCATCTATGAAGACATCAACTGGACCGACGGGGGTGGCCAACCTGCGGCGGTCGGCATCACCGATGGCGGTGCCAATGACATCGTGTTCGAAGGCTCGGCAGACCCTGCCGTTTTGGCCACATATGACTCTAACGATTTTGACGCTGGCGATCCGTTGGGGTCATACAGCGTAGACTTTTCCGGCGGTGTACCTTTGGCGCTGAACGGGATTGTTGAAGGCACCGACGGCGCGGATGTCATCGACGGCAGCTATGCGGGCGACCCCGAAGGCGACGTCGTTGACGGCGGTGACAACACGGGCACGGCTGGCAACGAAGACCTGATCCACGGCTATGGCGGTGATGACACGATTTCCGCCGGAGACGAGGATGATACCGTTTTCGGTGGCGCCGGCAATGACACGATCGACGGTGGTGACGGCGACGACACGATCCATGGCGATTTCGGCGCGGCGGTGACATCGACCAGCGAAACCCTGGACTGGAGCGCAGCAGGCACGGATGAACAAGACCTGTCGGCGGGCTTTACCCAGGACACCGGCACCATGCGCGTCAACGTCAGCCTGACGGATGACGGCAACAACTCACCCGCCTTTTCGGTTGAATCGTCGGATACGGTCTTTGTCGGGACGGGCGAAACCTTTGATCCCAACAGTTCGGCCTATCTGTTTGGCAATGGCGACGGGGCGACAGCAACCGTTGACATCGACTTTGCCGGGCTTCCCGGCAGCGGCATGACCGATGAGGTCGAAAATGTCTCGTTTCGCATCAACGACGTGGATTGGGCGTTTGGCAACCACCAGGATATCGTCACGATCAACGCCTATGACGCGGACGGCAACCTGGTCACGGTCACAATCACCCCCGAGGGGGCCGATACCGTCAGCGGCAATACAGTCACCGCAGCGACAACCGGCGAAAGCCAGGCCGACGCCGAGGGATCAATCCTGGTTGATATCGCGGGCCCGGTGGCCAGCATCGAAATCATCTATTCGAACGGGTCGACCGGCACCCAGGCCGTCTTCGTCAGCGATGTCGAATTCGACACGATCCCCGATGTCGGTGGCAATGACATCATCGACGGTGGCGACGGCGACGACACGATCTATGGCGAGGATGGCGATGATACGCTGACCGGCGGATTGGGCGTCGATGGCCTGTATGGCGGCGACGGCGACGACACGTTGCACATCGGGGCGGGCGACACGGCCAGCGGCGGCTTTGGCTCGGACAGCCTGTATCTGGATCCCACCGGCGCGCTGGATGGCTCGGGCGGCACGATCACCATTGACGGTGGTGAAGATGGCGACGACAGCGACATTGACACGCTGTACCTGAATGGGCTGGTCAACGACTGGTCCGATGTCACGCTGGATGGTGGCAACCCAGAAAACGGCACCGCCGTTCTGTCCGATGGCACCACGGTGACCTTTACCAACATCGAAAGCATCATCATCTGCTTTACCCGGGGCACCGGCATCCTGACGCCCTATGGCGAACGCGCGATTGAAACGCTGCGCCCGGGTGATCTGGTGCTGACGCGCGACAACGGTCCCCAGCCGATCCGCTGGATCAACAAAAGCTCGGTTCCCGGTGTGGGTGATCTGGCGCCGGTGCGCATTGGTGCGGGCAGCTTTGGCAACAGCCGCGATCTGGTCGTGTCACCGCAGCACCGCATGGTATATCAGGGCAGCGACGCGGTTTTGATGTTTGACAGCTCCGAGGTCATGGTGCCGGCCAAACACCTGGTGAATGGCACGACCATCACCCAGACGGCGCGCGACACGGTCACCTATTATCACATGCTGTTTGATACGCATGAGGTGGTGTTTGCCAACGGTGCTGCGACCGAAAGCTTCCACCCAGGCCACCAGGGTCTGGACGCGCTGAACGGCGCAGCGCGTGACGAGCTGTTCGCGCTGTTTCCCGAACTGCGCTGTGATCCGCGCACCTATGGCGACACCGCGCGCCCCGTTCTGCGCGGGTTCGAAGCGAAACTGTTGAACGTTGCTTAACCCCTGACTGCGATCCTTGCGTGCGCAGGGACAGGCCGCTAAGCCCATCCCAGAACAGCGACGGAGCGTATCATGCTGGCCATCATCGGTGCCATGGAAGAAGAAGTAACCCTGTTGCGTCAGGATATGGACGTGACGGGCCAGGCTGTGCACGCGGGCATCACCGTCACGCGCGGCAGGTTTCGCGGGGTCGATATCGTGCTGGCCCAATGCGGCATCGGCAAGGTGAACGCGACGATCTGCACCCAGATGCTGATCGACCTCTATCAGCCCAGCGCGCTGGTGTTTTCCGGGGTTGCGGGCGGGCTGTTGCCCAATATGCAGGTCGGTGATCTGGTCGTCGCCAGCCATGTGATCCAATACGATCTGGACGTCACCGCCTTTGGCCACCGGCCAGGCGAGCTGCCCGGGCAAAGCCGGATGATCGAAGCCGACCCCAAGCTGGTCGAAGCCTGCACGCAGGCCTTTGATGCGGCCTTTGACGACATGGCCGACAGCCCCAGCCTGATGCTGGGCACGGTGGTGTCAGGCGACCGGTTCATTTCCGACCCGAAAACCCTGCGCTGGTTGCAGCGCGAATTCTCCGCGCTGGCCACCGAAATGGAGGGCGCGGCGGTGGGCTATACCTGCCACCTGTCCGCCCTGCCCTTTGTCGTTGTGCGGGGCTTGTCGGACACGGCAGGCGACACGGCGTCTGACGATTTCGGCGCGAACCTGCACCGGGTCTGCCTGAACTCCTATCGGTTGATGGAGCGACTGATCCCGCTGCTGGGGTAAGGCCGGACCAATGCTGTTCTGGGCGTGATCTGCGGGCGGTCCTGCGTGACCACAACGTCACCCCAGCCGCTCAGGCCAGCCGTCTAACGGCAGCTGGCCTTGTCGATAATCCATGTCGCGATCTGCATGGTCTGCCCGACAGACACGCTCTGCCCATTGTCCCGCCGCGTGCAGGTCAAAACACGCCCGCACATGTTGTAATACTCGGCGCGATCGGCGTTTGGCTCGGTCGGATCATAGTCAATATCCTGCCGTTTGATACAGGCCTGCGCGCCAGACTGCCCGCCACCTCCCGGCGCCGCACCGCGCGAACTGGTTGCGGGCGTGGCTGATCCGGCCTGGGCGTGCAAATCCGGCGTCAGTGTCCAGCGGAACGGTTTGAGCGGCAGGTTCGTCCGCCCCCGTACTTGCGCCATGTCGACGAATGAATCGCCCTGATCCCCCACCTCGCTCAGCACGAGTTTGGCGCCTTTCACCCCCGACACGGTGAAAAATTCAACATACCCCCGCTTGGTCGTGCCATCGCCGCCATTTTTGTTGTCAACATAGGTAAAGGCAAACCGCGAACCGCGTTGTTGGGTGATCGACACCGGCCATTTGACCCAGCCGTTGCTGTCGGTCAGAATTTGAAACGTCCCGCCATCGGCACGGATCGTCAACGCTGGTCGACCACAATGCGGGCTCTGGAAATAGTCCTTTGTGCAGACTGTCAGGCCATAGTCTCCGGCAAACTGCGCCATCGACGGGCCCGCCTGCGATGCAGCTGCCGCGCCGCCTGCCTGGCTGGTGGACAGGCGTGACGCGGGCGCCGACGTTTCCTCGACACAACCCGCGCCAAGCAACGCGATGCAAAGGGTGCCCATACGCGCGCTTGTGTGAAATCTGTTCATCTTTGCCCCCTCAGTCCCAAAAATTAAAACGACACGCGTTGTAATAAATGTGATTGCCGCTGTCATAGACGCGAATGCGACCGCCAGGCTGGATCGACGACGAGCTGTGATACTGGTCCCATCCCGACCCATTACAGCCCGACGATCCGGGGCCGGTGGTGCACCAGGTCGCTTCGATTTTAACATTGCAGTTGTTGTACAGATACCACCCGGTTGATCCCGTTTCACCAGCCTGAACGCACTGAGTCATGGGGTAATCTTGCCCACCGCCACAGGCGACGGACAGCGTTGGACAGGACAATGCAACTGCGCCAATCCCAATCGCAAATATTTGATTTTTCATCACTCTTTCCTCATTTCGTCGCACAGGCCGGCAAGATATTGCCCGGCGTGCAGCTCAGAAAAAGCAGGAATACCGCCCCGTGTCGTCACCCGTTCGGGTGATCGGGATCATTCAGAGGAATACGGGTTGAAGCGGCCATGCGGATGATATCGCTCTGGCTGGAACAGCGCAGTTTCTGTGAAATCGATTTCAGTTGCGCCTTGATCGTGTTGGGGCTGACATTGCGCCGTTCGGCCACCTCGGCGATCTTCAACCCCTCGACCAACAGGGCCGCAACCGCGCCTTCTGCGTCGGACAATTGCGCCAGTTCTTTCAAACCCTCAACGGACAGGTGCTGTTGCCGGGCCGGGTCGATGACCGTGACAAAGGCGCATTTCAGCCCTGTCTCAAGCTCGGCGTTGACATCTGACAGCGCGCGAACAGACAGCAGGTAATCATACCGCCCAGAGGGGCGCGCACATGACAGCACCGTGCGCGCGGCCCCAAGGTTGCCCCGCGCCAGACCATTGGCCGCTTCGATCATGGTCTCCAGTTCACTGGTGCGCTCTGGGCTGGACAGTTTCACATGGTTTTGCCGCGACACGCTCAGCCCGTCGGCGTCATCCAGGATACGCTGTGCGGCTGTGTTGCGTTCGATGACGCTGCCCGAATGGTCGACCAGAAACACCGCCAGCCCCAGCGCATCCAGCACCGATAACGACGCCTGATACCGCGCCCGTAGCGCGCCCAGTGTGCGGCCCAGCGCCACGCCGCTGGCCATCATCGGAAGGATGATCTGAACCCGACCGTCGGCCAGAAACCCGCGCCATTCCCGGTCGGATTTGTGCTGACAGAACAGCCCGTCGATCCATGGCCCATTCTGGTTCAACGCCGCTGCACAGCGCATCACAAAGCCATGGCCTTCGGTGATACTGCGCACATTGGACGGGGGCAAATCGTCATAACCATCGACCTGAAACAGGGCCGGTTCATCGTACAGCGTTTGGGCAGGCAGACGCAGCAGGGTTTCATATCCGGGCGCGTCACCGCCATCTCCGCCCGCCTGCATCATCTCCAACACATCGGGTTGCATTTGGGTCCGGTGATACTGACTCCAGGCGAAATTCAGCCTGAGGTCTCGGAATTCATGCACCGAAAACATGCACGACGCGGTGATGCCAAAAACCTCGTTAAATGAATTCAGCGCGCGATCCCACAGGGTCGGGTCGGCGCAGCTTGCCATCACATCTTCAACCAATTGCTTCATGTATTCCCACCACGCCTGCCCGCTTTCCCTTAGGAAACGGTATCTTACGGGATCATGCTAGGGGAAAATGCAACCGGCTGTCGATTGCGTGACCACCGCCCGTCAGGGCCGACCGCTCAGCCCGCCAGCCAGGTGCGGTAATCGGACACCAACAGGTGGGTCGGCGCGACATCCTCAATGATTTCGGCAAAACGGCCGATCGGGTCGCGAAAGATATTGTCGGTCTCATCGTCATTGACCGTCGAGACCTCGCCGATCAGCACATCCCCCCCCTCGCCCCAGAACGCGTGCCAGTCGCCCGGCATCAAGGTCACGCTTTCGCCCGGTGCAAGTGTCAGCACCTCACCGGGGCCGAATTCACGCCGGATGCCGTCGCAGAATACCACGCCCCCGGCAGTGTCATCGAAATTTCCCTTGGCGTCCGAGCCATACAGCTCAACCGCCAGGGTCGCACCGCCCCGGTTGATGATGTCTTCGGCCTTGATCACATGGGTGTGCATCGGGCTGATCTGGTCCTGGCGTGAAATCAGCAGCTTTTCGGCGTAACACATGCCGCCACCGCATTGCAGATCCGCCAGACGGCCATTGCGCAGGGTGAACAGGAACAGGCCCAGAGCATCAAAATCGCCCTGGCCGTAATCGGTGATATCCCAGCCCATGCGCCCATTGATCATCGCCTGTGCGGCGGCCGCGTTCGCCCGGAATTCATCCGGCGTCCAATAGGCAAAAGGCGGCAGGGTAAAGCCATGCTGGCGGATCATCTCATCCGCCTGGGCCATGATCTGATTTATGCGCGAACGTTTCATGAGCACCTCCGTTGCCCCTGACTGCCCACCGAAACCGATATCGGCAAGGGGAAATCGGGGACCGCGGGGGGCGGCGCTCAGAAAATCCCGTTTTCGCGCTGCACCGTGCGCACAAAAGTGATGACCATGGCGATCTCGGCGTCTGTGATGCCATCAATCGGGGCCATGTTGCCGAACGGCCAGTGGTGCGATGTCACCCCACGCTTTGCAGCCAGCACAAAGGACATGTCGCCATGGTGGCCGGGCTCGTAAATCTTGTGGATCAACGGCGGCCCGGCCCCGTCGATGCCACCCACCTGGTCGCCATGACATGCGGCACAATTGGCCGCAAAGACGCGCGATCCAATCAAGGCGTCGCCTTCCAGCGCAGGCATCGAAACCTGAACCATCTGGTCGCTGCTGGTGGTTGAGATCGTCGCAGTGTCTGACTCTGTGCCCGGTACCTTGTCTGGGCGGCTGGCCCACCATCCACCGGCGGCAATGACCAGGGCTGCGGCCCCGAAATAGAGTGTTTTCATGACTGATCCCCTTGTTTCCGGGACCGGCCTACACCTTCCCAAAACGGGAAGGTCAAAGACTTTCCATCGCATCGGTGTCAGATCACGCCGAGTTGAACGCCTCAGGCCTTCGTGACATGTCTCAGCAACGCCCAAGATGCGCTTGTGGTGGATGTCGGTTTTGAACCCATTCCCCGCATTCGCGCCAGAATACTAGATTGTCCGCTGGCATTCTTACTGTGACAGCTCCAACATGACCAAGTCATCAAGACAACCACACGACGGAGCATGGATCATGCGCGGCTCTTTGCCCGTCGCAGATGATATTGAAGTCGAGATCGAGCGACGATTGAGTGAGGAATTGTTACACGTTTCTTCCTCTGTCGATGGTTGAGAGCCACTGTCTGTTGATACTCGGAGTGGTGACCATTGCGAGCTAACAGTCCCGCATTCCCGACTTTGGGTCAAAACGGCTGGACGGTTGGGCTGGATTAGAAGGGCACATTGAGCACTTGTCCTCAAGCGTCTATGGCAATGGGTCATAGGAGGTGACGCGCTATGCCGATTTCAGCTGTTGGGGTCCTTTGCGCG
>Ga0209121_10000231_pt1 | contig 59342 bp, 54 predicted proteins | sample Cruoilmetagenom3_FD_187292 | JGI IMG/M metagenome (GOLD analysis project Ga0209121, IMG submission 187292) | Oil polluted marine microbial communities from Coal Oil Point, Santa Barbara, California, USA - Sample 3 (SPAdes) (version 2) | ecosystem: Environmental > Aquatic > Marine > Oil seeps ...
AAAGGAGCAGCTTCGAACTCTTCGGGACCAGGTCAACCCTCGACAGTTGCGTAAAGAGATTTACCACCTAATCGATCATATCTTTCGTTTGCCTGGTGCCGTTCCAGAGAAGACGGAAGACGTTTACAAAACGCTATCTACACCTATTCAGAGCCAGAAAGGAGAGGGCATCCCGGTAACATTATCATTTGAGTTGACTCAAGGTCTTGACACCTCGAACGTTTGTTCGTATAATATTTAGGGTTTCATGAATACTATAGAGAAGGTGCATACCCTGGGTGAAGCCGCGCGATACGACCTATGCGGCGCTTGTGGAGAGAGCCATCGGGTGAAGGACGATATGGGGCGGTGGATCTATCCCGCTGCTTTGCCCGACGGCAAGACGGTGAAACTCCTCAAGATCCTCCTCACCAACGCCTGCGATAACAACTGTCTCTACTGTCTCAACCGCAAAGATTGCGACTTCCAACGGACGAGTTTCAAACCCGAAGAACTGGCCCGCCTTTTCGATCAATTGTACCGCGCCGAGATGGTAGAAGGGCTGTTTTTGAGTTCTGCCGTGCATGGGAGTCCAGATCGCACCATGGAGCAGATGATAGCCACGGCGGAGATATTGCGCTACAACTACCTCTATAGGGGCTACATCCATCTGAAAATACTGCCGGGGGCCAGTTGGGGTTGTGTGGAGCGGGCCACCCAGGTGGCTGATCGGGTCTCTGTTAACCTGGAGGCTCCGGGCCAAAAGTGGCTAAGGAGGCTAACGCCAGACAAGGAGTTAGACGATCTCTTGGCCCCCCTGCGATGGGTGAGGCGACTTTTAGAAGATGGAGGTGAAAGGCGGGTACGAAGGGCGGGACAGACGACCCAGTTCGTGGTGGGGGCCGCAGGGGAACCGGACAAGGAGATCTTACAAACTACGGAGAGGCTCTATCAGGAACTGAAGTTGGCCCGCGTATATTTCAGCGCCTTCCAGCCTCTTCCTGACACCCCCCTAGAGGATCGGCCCGCCACCCCCTTGCTCCGGGAGCACCGCCTCTATCAGACCGATTTCTTGTTCCGGAGGTACGGCTTCGCCTTTGAGGAGTTGATCTTCGATGAGGAGGGGAACTTACCCCTGGAGGCGGACCCCAAGATGGTCTGGGCTCTCAATCATCCTCGGTTCTTCCCCGTGGAGATGAACCGGGCTACGAGAGAAGAACTGTTGCGGGTGCCGGGCATCGGCCCCAGATCGGCGGGGCGGATCATCAAGGGGCGACGGCTGGGGCAGTTGCGTACCTTAGAGGATCTCCAATGTCTAGGAGCCATAGCCAAGCGAGCCGCTCCTTTCATCACCCTAAATGGCAAGCAGCCCGCCTTTCAGTTAAGCCTCTGGGACGCCCTTTCTGATAAGGCCCCTGATAAAGCCCTGACCTCTCTTGCCCTTCCCCCATCAGAACGGGTATATTATGGCTGACGATGGCTGATTTCTACAGCGAAGAGATAGAGGTTCGGTTCGATAGAGAGCCGCTTATCGAGAAGAAGCCGGGGTTGCCTTCTGGGTTCACCTGGCGGGGCCAGGAGTATATCATCGTCGAGTTGCTCAAAGAATGGCACGACTATCGACTCAGGGGAAGGGCAAAATGCCGGTATGAGAAGGAGAGGGGCTCCTATTGGGTGCGCAGTTCCGAGAAGAGAGGCTCCTGGGGAGTGGGGAGGGACTACTACCGCGTGCAGACCCAGACAAGAGAGGTCTTCGATATCTACTATGACCGGGCTCCCATCAAAGGGAGAAAAGGGAGTTGGGTTTTGTATAGGAGGGTAGTGGAAGGCGCATAACTGCCACGCCGTGAATGAGATGATAGGCTGTTGTGACTTTGTGCTCATCTCCAGGGCAGGATCTTTACCTGAAAAAGCGTATGAGGAACTCTATAAAAAGAGATCGGGAAAGGTTACCATGAAAAAAGGGCAGCCTGGGGCCTCTGTCGAGGCAAAGGAAGGGAAAAGACACCTTATTTCCGCTATTGTGGCTTGTTACAACGAGGAGATGAGGGTGGCTGAGACCATCGAAGCCCTTCTTGGATGTCCGAGCGTTGATGAGATCATCGCTATTAACGATGGCTCAACCGATAACACTCTTGAAATTCTGAAACGGTTTGAGGGTAGGATCGAGATCATCGATTTGGGGAAGAACGAGGGCAAAGGTTTCGCTATGGCCGAAGGGGTTAGAAGAGCCCGAGGGGATATCGTTCTCTTTGTGGATGCCCATCTCTTGAACCTCCAGGATAGCCATATCAGGAAGTTGGTCGAGCCCCTTATGGAGGGCGAGGCTGATGTCACTTTGGGGATTTCGCTGCCCAAGGCGGTCAGCCCCCTCTGGCCCTGGACGGGCCAGCGAGCCTATCTCAGAGAATCTTTCCTCCCCCATCTGGAGGTGGTGGAAAGGACAAGGTTTGGGGTAGAGGCCTATCTTAACGAGGCCTTCGAGGGGAAAAGGGTTGTCTTAGTCAGGCTGGAGGGGTTGATCCACTTGCCCAAGCATCAGAAGATGCCTCTCTCGGAGGTCTTCGATTCCTACCTCATCGAGGCGGTGGAGATCGCCCAGACTCTGGCGGAGATGAGAGGGGCGGAGGTCAGAAACATCCGAGAGGCTCTCAGCCCTAAGAGGATAAGGTCCATTAAGAGTCTCACTGAGAAGGTGGGGGAGAGGAAGGTCAGGGAGATCATAAGTTATATCAAGGAGCATATCATCCCCTATCTGGAGGGAAAGTTCTGAGGCGAATAAATAGCAGATGATGCGTAGCGAACCGTTTCCCTGTGGTGTCAGGATCTAGATCCTGACACCACTTAATGTGAGGTCACTTCGGCTACTCTTGCCCCGCCGCTACTTCTTTGTCGCTTGGCGCACGTGCCAGAGCCGTTGCACGGCAGTGATGTTGGTGAAGAGGGCCAGGATTCCCAAGGCCCAAGGCATCAGTTGCAAGAGGAGCCCGGCGATGAGGGTGAGGATGCGCTCGGCGCGGGTGAAGAGCCCTACCCTGCATTCGATCCCCACCCCCTCGGCTCGGGCCCGGGTGTAGGAGACCATGAGGGAGCCAGCAATGGTGAGGTAGATGAGGACGATCTCTAATTTTGCCCCTCGCTGGATGTACCAGCAAAGGAGGCCCAGATAGAGAGCGATCTCCGCCCAGCGGTCTAAGGTGGAATCGAGAAAGGCGCCATAGGAGCTCTTCTGGTCCCCCAGGCGGGCCAGCGCCCCGTCCAAGGCGTCGAAAAGGCTGGCCGGGATGATGACTGCCCCTCCAGGCCGTTGGTAGCCGAAGGCCAGAAGGGCGGCCGCACCCAGGGTGGTGACCAGGCCCGCCACAGTCAACATGTTGGGGGAGATACCCAATCTGTGGAGGGGGCGAGCACAGAGGTTGAAGACCCCTTCTGTCCACCGGCGAGCCCATCTGCTTATCACGCCGCTTCCCTCCTCTTCTTCTCCAAAACCTCTTGGTAGTAGTCCAGAATCCGCTGGGTCACCCGGTTCCAGGAGTAGCCCTCCGCTTTGGTCAACCCTTTCTCACCCATCCTACGCCTCAGGTCCGGCTCCTTGAGAAGGCGGATGATCGCCTGAGCCAGGGTTATCTCGTTCTCCGGCTCAACTAGGAGGCCCTCCACTTCGTTTGTGAGCACGGTGCGGTAGCCAACGATATCGGAGGCGACGATGGCCACTCCGGAAGCCATAGCCTCCAAAAGAACCATGCCGAAAGATTCGAAGCCCGTGGAGGGGGCGCAGAAAAGATCACAACTCCTATAGTAGCGGGGCAGTTCCTCATCCGGGACATACCCTATGAAACGGATACCCCTAAGCCGCTTTCTTCGCGCAAAACGGACATAGGGGGCTTTGTCCTTTTTATCGTAGGCTCCCACTACTATGAGTCGGGCTCCTGGAAACTCCTCTTTCACATAGGGAAAAGCACCTAAGAGATACTTAAACCCCTTCCTCTTCTCTAGACGCCCCACGAAAAGGATATTTGGCCCCCCAGCAGCGTACTTGGAGAAGCGCTCTACTCGGGCTCCCAACCGCTCCAGGTCTATGCCGTTGGGGATGACCACATATTCGCCGGGGAAATATCTGCTTATATAATCGCGCACCGCTTCTGAGACCGCTATCTTGCCGTCCAGTTTGGCGAAGATGGGCTTAAATATCCGCTTGCCGTATTGGTAACCAGCAGAGGAATCCCTATAGGCGTGGAAAGTGCCCACATTCACGCTCTTCGAATGACGGAGAACTATTAAAGGCAAGGCTGGGGCAGGAGGCTCATGGATATGGACGATATCGAACCGTTCTTGTTGAAGGATCTTCTTCACTCGACTATAGACGCGAGGCGAGAGGGTGATGCGCGCCTTCGAGCCGCTGAAGGGGACGGAGATCACATTGCCACTCACACTGATGACGTGTTCCTCAAGCGCTTCCCCCTCGGAGCAAGGGGCCAAGATCCTCACCTCATGACCTAGCCTTCGGAGGTGTTTGTCCAGGTAGAAGATATGTTTGGTTACCCCACCGGGGACGGTGTAATCATAGGGAGAGACTAAGGCTATCTTCATCTCTTCTCCGACACCAGAGAAGGAATAGCAAGTCACCTACCAGAGAGGCTATGCGATAGGCCGCTTTCAAGGGCAGGTGTTGGGCCAGGAAGATGAGCCCCAGAAAGGGCCCATAGGTTACTAGATACACCCCCTTCTCAACGTAACGGTATAGTCTCGTCAGGGAAGGGGGTCTTTAGGGCCAAGGGCATGGCGTTGCTCCTTCTATCCAGCGATGAACTCCTCTAGCCTCCTTCGCGCTTCGTCATCGGTGAACTGCACGGGGGGCGATTTCATGAAATAGGCTGAGGGGGCGACGAGAGTACCCCCTAAGCCTCGGTCCAGCCCCAGTTTGCAGCAACGTATGGCATCGATCACCACTCCCGCAGAGTTAGGAGAGTCCCAAACTTCCAATTTCAATTCTATGTTCAAAGGCACACCGCCGAAACTTCGCCCCTCCAAGCGGATATAGGCCCACTTACGATCTTCTAGCCAGGCCACGTAGTCAGAGGGGCCGATATGGATGTTTTTCTTACCGATGTCGTAATCCAGTTGACTGGTCACGGCGTTGGTTTTGGAGATCTTCTTCGACTCTAGGCGGGCCCTTTCCAACATGTTGTAGAAATCCATATTGCCGCCCACGTTCAGTTGGCTAGTCTGTTCCAGCCTCACCCCCCGCTCACGGAAGAGCCGAGCGAGAACCCGATGGACGATGGTGGCTCCCACCTGGGATTTGATATCATCTCCTATAAGAGGCAGGTTTCTCCCCTCAAAACGCTCTTGCCAATACCTCTCTCTGGCGATGAAGACGGGGATACAGTTAACTAGGCCGCAGCCCGCCTCCAGGATATGCTCCACATACCACTTGGTAGCCATCTCGCTGCCCACAGGCAGAAAATTGACCACCACATCCGTTTCCGTCTCCTTGAGGATCTGAACGATATTGGAGGTAGGGCCAGGAGCCTTAGTGATCACTTGCTTAAGGTATTTCCCTAACCCATCGTGAGTCATCCCCCGGGAGACGGGGACATCCATATGGGGGACTTCGGCGAACTTGTAGGTGTTGTTGGGCGGGGTGAAGATCGCTTCAGAGAGATCCTTACCCACTTTATTGGAGTTGACGTCGAAGGCAGCGACGAACTCGATATCGCTTATGTGATAACCTCCCAAAGCAACATGCATGAGCCCGGGGACGAACTCATCCTCCTGGGCCTGACGATAGAAATGTACCCCCTGCACTAGGGCAGAGGCGCAGTTTCCTACCCCGATGATAGCCACCTTAACCTTGCTCAATTTCCCTTGACCTCCTTCTCTTATTTTGACAACTTATACTATAGCAAAAGGGTAGAGGTGTCAAGGTGACGCTTGGTGTCGTTTAACATCTGAATTGTCCGCTATTCTATCTCCAAAGCGGGTAGAAAGAAGGCGGAATAGATGGAAGCGGGTTTTGAACGAAAGGTTACCATTGAGCCATAACCAGAACCTCCTGGAAAATCCCCTCCAAGAACCGCCGCTTGAAGACGCTCAGCGTAGTGGCATCAGGGGCCCGCTCATCCACCCGCAGCCCTATGAAAGCCTTGGGCACCAAGTTGTAGCTCACCGCCTCCTCGGCCTGTCGCTCCGAGAGGTCGTATAAATAGGAGATAAACAGCATCTTTAGCAAGACCACCGGGGCATAGGGAGGTCGACCTACCTTACCCTGGCCCGGTAGTAGCGGATCAACCTCTTCGTCCGCCGCTCCCACTTCACCACCTGGTTCAGTTTCATCAGGAAGTGATCCCGGGGAACTATCTGTTCATAGACGAACTCCCCGAAGAAGGAATGAGTACCTATCTCCTTTCCCACAGGATACTTTTCGTAAAAGCGCTGTCTGGCCATCCTTGCCCTCTCTCCAGCTGCCTCGATCCCCAATCTACCAGCCTTAGTCTACACCAGTCCCCATCTGACAAAGGGTGTCCCTTTTTCAGCACCCTCTGCTAAACCGGTTGACAAAAACAACCTGTCAAGTGTATAATTTTAATAGATTAATATTGTCCTATGACAGCGTCTAGATCTAGATAGATTGTTTGAGAATTCTCTTCCCTGATATAATCGAGCCGAGTTTTGTGGCATCTCTAGATCGATTGTGGAAATCGGTCCCTATCATGTGTTCGGGACCCTGAGATCCCTCAGGACCGAAGGGCAGCATCCGAAGGAAAGGATAGTAAGAAGAGAGAAAGGCTTAAACAAAGGTTCGTTTCTCAGGGCGACGTAGCCAAGATGGATAAGGCAGGGGTCTGCAAAACCCCGATCGCCGGTTCGAGTCCGGCCGTCGCCTCTACGGCTGTAGAGCCGATAGCTGGGAGACAAAATGAGGCTATCGCCCATTTACTATCATCTCCTGGGGCGGTGGCGAAACGGTATACGCTGCGGACTTAAAATCCGCTGGAGTAATACTCCGTGCGGGTTCGAATCCCGCCCGCCCCACAGAGCACAATATGTTGTAGCCAATCGCTGAATTTATCCTATATCTAGTGGTGTTGGGTTCTCTCGTCGCCGGAGAGCCCTTTCTATTTTGACAAAAAGTCCTGTGGACCTTGAAAAAGCCGCACCTTTTCAAGAACTGGAGCGGATATTGACGCCGGAATCAGGTCAGGGGAGGTAGTATTCCCGTAGTGCGTGAACCCGTCTCTGAAGAGATTCTGCACGTCACCAAGATAAAACTGACGAAGGCCCAGATTCTGGCACGTCAGAAGTCGGCCATCGCGCCCCGGAAAGGAACGCCCCTCGATCACCGACATGAATGACTAAGGCACCGGACCAGAATCCCGATGCCTTAGTCCGATATCAAAGCCGCTGCTCCTGGAAGTTCTCGCTATTCTAACTACCAACCACAGCCAGAACGAGCAAGAAACCACATAGCATATTCATCCTTCCCCGACAAGAGACCGCAGGGTCGCGTGGCTTTTAGTCGGGATTCCCTCAACGCATCTACCTTACAGGAGTGCTCACGACCCAAAGGTGGTTTGACTTCTCCGCCTCATCATCCGACTTGAAGCCAAGCATGGCCCTGGTCATCCTTCTACGCTCCGCGGGCACCAACGTCAGCGATGGGGACCTATTAGAGAAAGCGGCATCTCTCTAGAGGCAGGGGGGCCGGCTTCCTCTTGGGTCGAAACCTATGACCGACCCGGAAATTCGAGCATGGGCTGCGCACGGCCAGTTAACTAAGGAGCCTCATGTGCAAGTACTAGGCCCGGTGAACCCAGATGGCCGCAAGGCGATTCCCTTACGGCCTTTTTCGTTCCGAGAACCAATCGAACCGACGACGTCGTGATTTTCTGATTTGGATTGACGGCGTCTTCGTCTTGGAGTACACTGGCAGTGAAACACATAGAGTTCAGTGTTTGCCGTCTATATGCAGAACGTGGGGCGAAAGCAACCACATCTGGTAGTTGATAGTAGAAGCGATGACGCCTATTCAGCCTTGCCAAGAGCCAAGACGAGAGTAATTGAGGTTGTCTTATGAGCGATGACAAAGAGAGAAACCAAAGTGGAAGCCAGATGCCGACCGATGGACCAAAGCCAGGGAGTGAGTTAGATCGAACTATTGTCAATACCATTAGAGCGCTAGCGATGGACGCAGTGCAAAAGGCTAACTCTGGTCACCCGGGTATGCCTATGGGGATGGCCGAGGCGGCTTATGTGCTGTGGAGCCGATTCTTGAAGCACCACCCGGCCAACCCCCAATGGCCGGATCGGGACCGCTTCCTCCTTTCGGCCGGACACGGCTCCATGCTGCTATACAGTTTGCTCCATCTATCCGGATACGATCTTCCTATGAGCCAGTTGAAGAATTTTAGGCAATGGGGAAGCATCACCCCGGGGCACCCGGAGTATGGCTTGACGCCAGGTGTGGAGACCACTACTGGTCCCTTGGGACAGGGGTTCGCCAACGGAGTAGGTATGGCCATCGCGGAGCGCTTCTTGGCACGACTATTCAACCGCGATGGCTACCCCATCGTAGATCACTATACCTATGGCATCGTCAGCGATGGGGACCTGATGGAGGGCATCTCCCACGAGGCTGCCTCCATAGCTGGTCACTTGGGCTTGAGCAAGCTAATCTACCTCTACGACGACAACAGAATCACCATAGAAGGGAGTACGGCCCTCACCTTCACCGAGGATGTGACCAAAAGGTTCGAAGCCTATGGGTGGTTGGTTTTGGAGGTGGATGGGCACGATCTGCAAGCCGTTGCTGGGGCCTTGCGTTCGGCTCAAAAGGAACTTCGGCGCCCCACATTGATACGCTGTCACACTCACATAGCCAAGGGTAGCCCCAACAAAGAGGACACGGCTGCCGCTCATGGTGCGCCTCTGGGTGAGGAAGAGGTCCGTCTGACGAAGGAGAAGATGGGTTGGCCTCTGGAGCCCGCATTCCTGGTACCCCAGACAGTCCGTGACTACTTCGAAGAGCGCAGAGCAGCCTGGGCAGGAGAGGAGACTCGATGGCAAAAACTATTCTCTGAATATGCCGGCGCACACCCAGATCTGGCAGACCTTTGGAGGCAAGTAATGGCCGGCCAATTGCCAGGAGGCTGGACTGAGCATCTACCAACTTTTAAGGCCGGCGATCAGATAGCCACCCGCGCAGCCTCCGGGAAGGTGCTCAACGCCATAGCCCCTTATCTACCGACATTGATAGGAGGCTCGGCGGACCTGGCTCCATCAAATAAGACCTACCTAACCGGCTATGGCTCCATCAGCAAGAGCGATTTCGGAGGTCGCAACCTCCATTTCGGCGTAAGAGAGCATGCTATGGGCGGCATACTCAACGGTCTGGCTCTACATGGAGGCCTCATCCCTTACGGAGGCACCTTTCTTGTCTTCTCTGACTATATGCGGCCGAGCATCCGCCTAGCGGCCATGATGCACCTGCCAGTCATCTATGTTTTCACGCATGACAGCATCTTTGTGGGCGAGGATGGTCCCACCCACCAGCCGGTGGAACAGTTGGCCGCCCTACGAGCCATACCAGGCCTAGTGGTCATCAGGCCAGCGGACGCTAACGAGACAGCCATGGCTTGGAGGGTGGCCTTGGAGAGGGGGGGGGCAGTGGCCCTGTTGCTCACTAGGCAAAAATTGCCGGTGCTAGATCGCTCAAACCTAGCGGACGCAGAGGGAGTGGCTCGGGGGGCCTATACCTTCAGTGGTAGCGAACTCGAAGCGCCAGCCCTGATCATATTGGCAAGCGGATCAGAAGTACCGCTAGCTCTTGGTGCCGCTGACGAATTAGGAAAGAGGGGGATAGAAGCGAGGGTCGTGAGCTTCCCCAGTTGGGAATTATTCGAAGAGCAGCCGAAATCCTACAAGGAAGAGGTGCTGCCTCCTTCGGTCCTGCTACGATTAGGGATCGAGGCCGCTGTGGGGCAAGGATGGGAGAGGTACCTCGGGCCCCAGGGGAGGATGATCAGCATTGAGCGGTTCGGAGCCTCAGCGCCGCATAAGGTTTTGGCCCAGAAGTTTGGCTTCACGGTCTCCAATATCGTATCTGAAGCGGAAGCGATCTTGAGCACTTCCCAGGCTCGTTTGAGGTGGGGTGAGACGAATGGGTAAATCTATCGTTGTCTACTCTCGAGCCGCCTTTTGACCCGACGTGGAGCGGGCCCGGAGGGTCCTCAGAAATTTACGCGTCCCTTATCGAGAGATCGATATAGAAGCCGATGAAGAGGCTGCGGCCAAGGTGAAGGGGTGGACCGGCTTTTACAGCGTCCCCACTATCGTGGTGGCTGAAGGTGAGAGCCTTGACCCCGCCTTGCCCATCTCGCCCCTTCCAGAAGGAGCCAGCCCTCGCGAGGTGGACCGGGGAGGGATGATCACCGAGCCCCGAGCCGACCAGTTGGTGAGTTTCCTCCGCCGCCATGGGTTTCCTGTAGGATAAGCAACAAGTTAAGGGGGAAGATGTGACCACCATCTTGGGCCTCGAGACCTCTTGTGACGAGACGGCCGCGGCGGTGGTGGCCGGGGGGAGGCGCATCCTCTCCAACGTAGTGGCCTCTCAGGTCGAGATCCACGCTCGTTACGGTGGCGTCTTTCCCGAACTCGCCTCCCGCCAGCATATTCGAGACATCCTCCCCGTCATCGAGGAAGCGCTTAGCCAAGCGATGATGGAACTGGGCCAACTAGATGGCATAGCCGTCACCATCGGGCCCGGCCTGGCTGGCTCTTTAGTGGTGGGGGTGAACGCGGCTAAGGGCCTGGCCCTGGCTTTGAACCTCCCCCTCATAGGCATAAACCACCTAGAAGCCCACATCTATACCCTCTGGACGCAAACACCAGAGATAGAATTCCCCCTCCTTTGCCTCATCGCCTCCGGTGGCCACACCAACCTGGTGCTCATGACCGACCACGGCCAGTACGAGCCGCTAGGCCAGACCCTGGACGATGCGGCGGGAGAGGCGTTTGACAAGGTGGCTAGGCTGCTGGGGTTAGGGTACCCCGGTGGCCCAGCCATCCAGGAGAAGGCCGAGGAGGGCGATCCAAAAGCCTTTGACCTCCCCCGTGCCTGGCTGTCAGGCACATATAACTTTAGTTTCAGTGGCCTCAAGACAGCGGTGTTATATCTGGTGCGGAGGCTGGAGGAAGAAAGCAACGAATTGCCCCTGGCCGATCTGGCGGCCAGTTTCCAGGCCGCGGTGGTAGATGTCTTGGTGAAGAAGACGAGGCTTGCGGCCCACGAGCATGGGGTGAAGCAGGTGCTTTTGGTGGGAGGGGTGGCGGCCAACACCCTTCTGCGCCAGAAGATGAGCCGAAGGGTAGAAATCCCAGTCCTCTACCCTCCGCCGGAACTTTGCACCGACAACGCCGTGGGAGTGGCCGCAGCCGGCTGGTTCAGGCTAGAGGCGGGGGAGAGGTCCGGCTTGGATTTGGACGCGGTGCCTAGCCTGAGGCTGACATAAGGGCTCCACGCTAGTGCCATATTCCCTGCACAAACGGAGAAGAAAGGCGAGAGGTCTGGCTGGGACCTGGATGTGATACCGGGGCTCAAACTGGCGTAGAATGCTTGCGCCTGTTCCCTTGTGTAGGGGAGGCCCTTGTGGCCTCCCATTTTCAGTAGCGGCGGGCTTTAGCCCGACGGGAGAACGTCGCCCTGAAGGGCAACACTCCAACCCCATCCGTACATCCCGAATTTGTGGCGTCCGAGCCTGTCCTGAGCGTCAAGCGAAGGGTTCATCTCGGACGGAAACACATCCTATTCTACGCTCAACTCCTCCTCCCTCACCTCCCCCTCCACGATCCTGAACCCCCTTATCTCCGGCTCCTCCTGGGCCAAGGAGACGATGATGTAGAGAGCCTCAGGGAAATAGGCTTGCTTTATATCCCTGACCGAAGGGTAAGCGGGGAAGGCGGGGTGGGAATGGTATATCCCCCAAAGTTTCCACCCCTTCTCCTCCATCTCTACGAATATCTTATATTGCTCCTCTGGCTCCAGGCGATAGGTAGTGGTGCTATGCTCGGCGTTGGCCGTCCGGTATAACTTGACCGCCTTACCCTCCTTGCCCGCTATCACTCCGCAGGCCTCGTAAGGGGCCTCTTCCTTGGCCTGGGCGATCATCTCTTGGGCGAACCCCTGGGGCAGGGTTACCATCGCCCCCTCCGCAAATGGCGGGGGATCACCAACTTCAAAGCGTACCCCCTTCCCTCGGGATCTGTCCTTACAGGATCCCGTAGGGATAAGGACTCCGAGAGGCTTGCCACTTTGACATCCACCAGCCCGGCCCCTTTCGCCGCCTCGATGATATCGATCTCCTTCACTCTGGGCAGCCCTTCTTGCCCCCGATAACCCTTCTTGGTGATGATAGCCCAGATAGCGCCATCTTCTCTTATCCGTCTACGGAGTATCTGCAAAGCGGCTTGCAACCCCTCGACCTGGCCTACCCAGAAGAGGATGGCATGCGCCTTGCCTATCGCTGTCGCCTTCTCCAGAACCGGGGGGCTATCTAGAGCGAAAACTACCCCCTCCTCGCCGATGGCCTCTCCTATCTCCTCCAGGAGCCGGTCGCCCCCGCCGATGGTGAAGATGGTGTGGCCGGGCTTCAGGCCTAGTTTCTCGGTCAGCGCTTTGGCAGTCATATCAGGGCTAGGTCAGGTCCTTCTTTTCCAAGTGCTCTCGGATTATCCGCTCTAGGTCCTCCTCTCCATTCTGCCATCAGATGCTGAACGCTCCTTCACGACTGTATTAGAACGTTGGTATAACATAGTAACTACCTGGGTTCTCTCCTCCCTCGCATTTTTCTCTCATTTCACCCCATCCTATGTTCTCGCATATCGATGTGTCCTTTTTCAGATATGCAGCATACCAATAGCACCAATCTCTATTTGACCTGCTTGTTCCTCTTTCTGCTCCTTCACAGATAGATATACTTGTAGTTACATCCATCTTGAAGGGGTTGACACATTTTCCATCAGAACATTCAAACCATCCGTCGCATTTGTTTCCTTCCCAACAGCGGTTGTTCACAAGGCCGTATTTATGGCACTTTCCATCGGAATCGTCATAGTAGTAACCCTCGTTGCACACATTCCCCTTGCAAGGCTCGTATGTGCCGCATGAGTAGCATTTTCCATCTGCTCCGCACTCATAATCTTCTTTGCACACATTTCCTTCACAGCAGGGGTCGTCATAACCTCCGCAGGGGTGACACTTGTTATCTGAACCACAGACCAACCATTCATCGCAAGCATACTTACGTTCTGAAACTAGTGGAAAAAGCAGATCCGCCTCACAGCATGGTTGTTCATAGCCTCCACATCGCTCGCATTTTCCCTCTGATCCACACACATAACCCTCTCGGCACACATTTCCTTCACAACAGGGTTCGTCAGAACTTCCGCAGGAATAACACTTAATATCTTGACCGCAGACAAACCATTCACCACAAACATCCCCTTCACAGCAGGCCTGATCGTAGACTCCGCACCCATGGCATTTTGAGTCATAGCCACACACAAAACCCTCGCTGCAGGTTTCGTTTTGACAGCATGGCTGCTCGTACTCTCCACAGGGCTCACACATCCCATCAGGCCCGCACATACTTCCTTCACCGCATTTGTCTCCTTCGCAACAAGGGTCATAGGGATCTCCACACGGATAGCATCCTTCTTCGAGACATATATACCCCTCTTCACACTTGTCCTCTTCACAACAGGGCAGGAGATACAGCGCTCCCTCCTCTTCGTAAGCGTATCCACATGCCCCCTCGGGGATTTGTGGGCGTGGCGATTGAGCGCATCCACCAATCAGTGAAGATACCATCGTACACACTATTAGCCCGAATAGAATCGCTCTTCTCTTCATCGTTACACTCCTTTAATCAGATGAACAACCTTCTCCTACAGCCTCTCTACCACCATCAGCGCCGCGCCAAGTACGTCTCCGCCTCTCATCCTCATTCCAATCGGCTTCAATAGCTCACTCAGGACAATGGGAAAAAGGCTTCTTAGGTCGGCACCAGTGATTAGAGGACGACTATTTCCGAGATGTGGGTATCACCAACACCTGTCCCACGTTGATCAGGCTGGGGTCCTCGATATCGTTAGCCTCCGCGATCTCCTCCACCGTTACCCCGAATTCAGCAGCGATTTTGGCTAGGGTGTCTCCGGCCTGAACAGTATGGGTGATGACCGCCGTCGGCGGAGGTGTCCGCTTAGGCGTTGATGTCGCTTGTGGGGTGGACCCGATCGTAGGTGTTGGGGTCGGCGTGATGGTCGGCGAGGCTATGACGATCTGAAAGGCCAGACAGAGCACTGTTGTCACCAAGAAGAAAATCAGCGTACCCCACCGAATCCGCCGCCGTGCTTTTTGGTCCACCAAGTAGTCATGCCGAACCCAACTCCCCTGCTGAGTGAAACCCAACCGCTTAGCGAATATATCTACAAAGACCATATAGGCCACCCCGGAGAGCAAGCCTGAAAGTACTACAGCCACCACTATACTCATCAGAGGTCCGTTCTCAGACATATTGCTTCCTCCCACTCTGCCACAGAAGAAAAGCGCCCCGAAGTCACAGGCTATCTTTTAGTCTCCCACAAAGTAAGTCTCCAGCCTTACCCCACATCCTCACATTCCTTGTAAAGTCCTTACCAAATCTAAGGTTGAGGTATCACCAGTACCTGTCCCACGTTGATCAGGCTGGGGTCCTCGATATCGTTAGCCTCTATAATCGCCTCCACGGTCACCTCGAATTCAGCCGCGATCTTCCCCAATGTGTCCCCGGCTTGAACCGTGTAAGTGATGACCTCTGCAGCCGGAGAGGGTGTGGTGGTAAGGGGGGCAACTCCCTCGATTCGGAGGCTTTCAATCGCTCTGGAGAAGATCGCTTCGAAGTCGTCGAAAGAGTCCTTGTGGGATAGGCAGTTGAGCGAGTAGGCGATGCCCGGCTCAGGAGGGACGATGATCACCCCTCTCAATTTGGTTTCTTTGCTTCTTCCGAGGTTCACCACTTCAACCCCTGGCAGGCCGCTCACCTCGGTTCTCTTGATGGAGATGAACCGCGAGCCCATGGTGTTCTCATAACTAGCCTTCACCTGCTCATACTGCTCATCGGTGAGAGTGCCCGTTAGGTTGGGATCTTTCAGTGACACTACCACAATATGGGCACATCCCCGACATCCATCCACCCCACCGGTATAGACGCCACCGATGTAGTCGTAACCACCAGGCGACATACCTTTGAGGGAAGTGTCCAAAAGAACGTCGATCTCCTTCTCGGTTATCACCTCCCAATTCGAAGGGTACTCAAAGGAGAAGCCATCACCCTCAAAGGTGACAGCCCTTGGAACCGGCGTTGCCGTGGGAGGAACGGAGGGCAAAGCAGTTCGCCACAGCCCCCCTTCATAGACATAGGCCAATATGTACCCTGTGCCGATGAGTCCTAACACAAGCAACCCGCTCCAGAAGATAAGCCCTATCTTGCGCCTCTCGGACAGGAGGGTGGAAAGGCCAGCGAAAAGCAGGAAGGCCGCTAGCAGGGCCAGGATGATAACCACCTGGGTCTGGAAGGGTATCCTTTCAAACTCCAACCCCTTAAGGTAATCATGGACGCTGGCCGCCGTGGTGAAAAGGAAGGCCGCAAGAAAGAGCACACCCAGAAGAGCGGTTATTCCAGCGAATATCTTTCGCCCAGGTAGGGCTCGAGTGGGAACTATCTTGGCCTCCGGGATGAGCCTCTGGAGATCCTCCTTGAACCTCTCGAAGTCTCCTTCTTCTAGGTTCCCTTTGGCGATCTGGGCCCGGACTTTCTTCCCCTCAGGAGAGAGCCCCTCTATCACGATCGCCTTTCCCCTCTGGGTTTCTGCCACGCGGTCTATCTGGGCGATCACCGGCTTCTCCTCGCCGCTCTTTCGTCGGAAGATGAGCCTTTTCTCTGGAGATATGACCAACTCTCGCATGGTGGTGGGACGCAATGCTTCGAAGATCGCTCGGGCTGGGAGGACCAACAAGATAACGGCGAATATCAGGTAGACGATCGGGTCTTGAGCAGCTACATTCATCGCCTGTCCAACGAGGCCTAACCAGACTAGGGCTGCCAAGACCAATGCAACTCTATACATCTTGCTTATGCCTCGCCAGGGGTAGACTCGCTCCTTCTCGACTTCCGGACGGATGACCGGTTTTCTTTCCTCCTCCTTCGGCTTTGCTTTGACCGTGCCTAACCTTCTCGCGGCCGCCCTCACCTCCTCCAACGAGACGCAGTTCATGTACTCTTGTAGCGCGTTGATGAGCTCCACATTGGAAATGGTCACGCTACGAGCCGCCCCGACTTTTGGCAGGAGGCCGAGAAAGTGCTTTTGGGTCTCCGGTGAGTAGTTCACCCTCCGCGCGGCGACCAGGTGGTTCGACCGGTCTACTATCAGAAAGTAGGTGTATCCCTGGCTGAGCAGTGCCTCAAGCCTTGAAAGCTCACCCTCGCTCAGTGGATCCGGTGGCCCCGTGACGCGGTTGGCGCCGACCATCCAAGTCTCTTTGAAGAAAGGCTCCTTTGGGTCATCCCAGACAATGGGGTAGACGCCGTAGAGATCGCAAGCGGGAGCCTTGTAGTGGTGGATGTAGAGGCTCATCAGGGTCTCCGCCGTGAGCAGGCCGCGAAACTCGTCAGGCGAAGCACGTGTGATCAGCGCGGCAACAGGCCCGGTTTCATCCCGCACCATGAAGCACATGCTTTTCTCTAGACTCTCCAGGATGAGGGGGTTCACCAAAGAGGGATCACGACACACGTCGGCCCAGAGGGGCAATTCTGCCTCTCCACCGGGTGCTGCCCCTGGTTCTTCCTCCGCCATCGCTTCCTCCGGCTGCTCGCCCTCGCGCTGAACCTTGGGCTTCTCTGTGGTCTCACGTTGTTTCAATGAATTAAGAGCATCCGAGGCCATCCTCCTTATGCTTTCAGCCTTGCCATCGGTCCAGCCGATCTGACCCATCCCCTCTATCTCTGGCCTGAAGCGCGCACGTGCAGGAGGAGAGGTTAAAGGGGAAGCAGATGCTATTGACTCTAGGGCTGAGAGGAGTTCGGGGACGGGAGAAACCTCCTTGGCGGCCACGATGGCATAGCCAATCTTGTCGGCCCTGCATTGGAGTAGCTCGGTCAACAGGCTGGCTAGTGCCTTGGCGCCCTCCTCTCCACGTCGCTTGAGATCTTCCACCGATGACTTCAGCAAGTCATCGGGCGAAAGGATGTCGTACCTTGTACAAAGCTCGACCAGCAGATCTATACCCTTCAGCGGCTCGCCCTTGTGCAGAACTTGAGGGCCCTCCATGGTGGCAAGTTGTTCATAGGATACATCCTTGAAGCCCGCTTCATCTAGAAAGGCCCGGAAGCACCTAGTGCCCGTCCCCATATAGCCGAACTTCATCATGGTGATGTCGATGCGTCCTGAATGTTGGGTGATGACCTCTTCATGCCCATCGGCGAATACCAACTCGATTTGATAGTTGGGCGGACCCGACACACAGCGGACCTCCACGAGTTCCCCATGCTCTGCGATGAGCCTCTTGGCTCCCCGCCTCATCGCCTGTTCGTATGTCTCCATGTTCCGTCCCTCCCTTTGAAACTTGCAGGACCTCCCTCTCGCCCCGCCCAAAACGTAATCAGAAAGTCCAAAAAGACCACCCGCTACAGATAGCAACGGGTGGTCCCTATGTCGATGTATGCTGGAACTATGGATGATCGTTGGTCTGGAGCCGATGCACCCCCACTGCTGTGCGATGATCGACCCTCCCGCCAACTATCTCTAGCCAAGCCTAATATATCATGGCGTCTAACCCCTGTCAAAGGGTTTCAGGACCCGCCTGAGAGGCTTCGACCGCGCTATCTATTCTCCTAGAGTATCATTTCCGCTTCCTAGCACTTATCAGCATATCGCTCTGCCTAGTCGCTTTGAAAGGCTAGGTCCCTATGTACTTCGCGTACAGGTTGCGGGCCACCGTTTCGTCGCTGGTACCCCGGATGATGGCCCGGGCGTCGGGGAAGATGGTAACTAAGTAGTCGTTCACCTGGAAGCGCAGGAGGAACTCGTTGAAAGTGACTTCGCCTATAGCCTGCAACCTCTTGGCCAGGGCGGGAAGGGAGATAGTTACCTCGGTCACGGGGGTGATCTGCACGGCGTTGCGGCCGCAAAGGGAGGTGACCATAGCCGCCTCTTTGGCTTCCAGGAACTCGAACTTCCCCTGCCCGCAGGAGGGACAGGTCTCCTGCCGAGCCACCTGGAAAACCTCGAAGGTGTTCTCCCAAAGGTCGATGTGGATCACTCCTGGATTTGGGCTCCCCTTCCCGCTGAGGAGTTTTATCGCCTCCGTGGCCTCGATGGAACCGATGACCGCGGGGACGCTTCCCAAGATGCCCATCGTGTCACAGGTGGGGATGGTGCCCGGTGGAGGGGGCTCTGTGAAGAGGCACCGCAGGCAGGCGGTCTGGTGAGGGATGATGTTCATGGTCATGCCATAACTCCCCACCGCTCCCCCATAGATCCAAGGGGTATCATGCTTCACGCAGGCGTCGTTGATGAGGTAGCGGGTCTCGAAGTTGTCGGTCCCGTCTAAGACCAAATCCCTATCTTTGATGATCTCTTCAACATTGCGATGGTGGACATCGGCCACCAAGGGCTTGATCTCCACTTGGGAGTTCACTTTTCTTAGTTTCTCGGCGGCGGCGATCGCCTTGGGCAAGCCCCTCTCTATATCCTCCTCATCGAAGAGGATCTGCCGGTGGAGGTTATCCAACTCCACGTAATCCCTATCTACCACCCTTATATGGCCCACCCCGGCACGGGTCAAGAGGTTGGCGATGTTACAGCCCAACCCGCCGCAACCGATGATGACCACCGAAGAGGCGAGGAGTCTCCTCTGCCCTTCCTCCCCCAAGGGGGAGAATATCGTCTGCCGTATATACCGTTCTAATTCCATCTACCCTCCAAACTTCTCTCTCAAGAACTCCAGCACCACCCCATCTATATATTCGTCCTCCCGCCAACGTTCCTCCAGGTTCTCGATGCCTATCAACTTCCGAAGGGCGGATTTTGTCGTTTCGTCGTACTGGCCATTAAAGGGGCCATCGTAGTGTCCTGTACGCCTAACTAACTCTTGTAACTCCCGCGCCACTGGCCCCTCGATCTTCGCCAACTTCTGGGGGTCTATCTTGCCGAAGTAGAGTTTGTGCAACTCTAAGAGCCGCTTCAATTCCAAGATAGGGGTGGGGTGATCATCGATTCGAAGATCGACAACCCTATCGCTGAACCCGCCATACCCTCCCTTCTCCCGCACCACCAGGAGCCCCGCTGACTGCTGCCCTCGCCTATCTCCACCCGCCTCCTGCCCCGCTAGTAGGGAAGCCACAAGTTGATCGGCTAGTTCCCCCTCTGTCTCCTCGAAGGCTTTAGCCATAGCCCCTAGGGTCTCTTCACCCACCAAGATATTGCCTTGGCAAGTGTACCCCTCACCAACTATATGCCCCGCCCAGGGGAGACACTCGGAGCCGGTGAAGGCGAAGGCCCCTCCTTGGCTATCCACCACCCCTACTTGACGGTGCTCCCGTCCCTCATCGGCCTCGATCAGTCGCTTCACCACCTCCTCGGTGGAGAGGCCCTGCGCCAAAAGTTTCAACCCCTGGGGGCCATAGGAGGCGTTAGCCCAGGCCTGGGTAGCCACAGCCCCTGCCTTCGCTTTAGCCCAGGAGACTAGCGCTGCGGCGGCTAGAAACTTCGACTGTACCGCCACGCCCCATTCCTCCTTCTGAGGGTCGTAGGCCACGATGGAGAAGGTGGAAAGCCTGCCACAGGGAGACGAAAATCGCATCGCTCACCTCCTTAATGAAGATTATAACACGCTAGAGAAGGGAGGAGCAAAGGGCTTAGAGGGCGAAGTAGGGGACTATGAACTTGTAGAGGCAAACCAAATCCAAGGCCAAAAAACTGAGGTAGAAGAGAGCGAGAACCGCCCTCTCTGCGATATACTCAAGAGGTGCTTTATGGCTCTCCAGGGGAAGAAGCAAGGAGGTGAGCCTGGCCAGGAGCCTGGCCCACTCCCTCAACCCCAGGGCGAAGAACAAGCCTATCGGTATGAGAGCCGGGAAGAGATACCTACCTTGAGGCTGCACGAACTTGATATTGTACCAAAGGTGTTCGCCCACAACTACCAAGAGAACCAAAATCAAAAGGCCCAACGCCCACCTTTGGAACTCGCTCAGCCGTTCCTCTCCCCGGCTCAACCTGGTCAAGAGGATGAAGAGACCCACCAGGATAGCCAAGGAGATGACGAATAGAAAAGCGTATATCCTCGAATCCACCAGTACCCCCATCCAGCCGAAGATAGCCCAGAAACTCTTGAAGGAGATGACGAAGAAATCTTTAACCACCTTGCCCGCTCCATATCGGGCTATCCACTCTGCGGTGGTGGGCTGCTCCAGCACGATGGCGTCATGACGCGCCCAGCCGAAGATATCGACCCCCCCATAAACCAGGCCATTACGTAGGAACCACCAAGCCGAAAGGGCCAAGCCTAGGCTCAAAATGAGGCCCAGGTGCCGGAAGATCGCCTTCTCCTTCCGCCAAAGGTAAAGGGCCGCCACCAGGATAGAGGCTATCGCCGGGGCGTAGATGGTGGTCTTAGTGAGGAGGGCCAGGGCCAAAAGGAGACCGAGGGAGAGCGTCCTCTCTTTAAAACCTCCCCTCATGGCTAGGAGGCACTGCCAGAGTATCAAGGCCAAAATCAGTTCCCCCAAGATGTCATTATTTATGGCCGCGCTCATGGCGATATGCATGGGGAGCGTGGCTATGAAAGCCATGCTGGCCAGAGGCAGGAAGTCCCGCTTAGGGAAAACCTCTTTTACCACTAAGTACGATACGATCAGAAGCGCGCCACCCTGCAAGAGGGAGAATATCCGCAAGACCACCACCTGCTGAGCCAAGGTCAAGGGTTTAGTGGCTAGATAGATGGGAGCGGCCAACAGGTAATAGAGGGGTGGCTGGTGGAACTCGTACCGGATGGGGGCTATGGACATCTCGGGAGGGAACTGGGCGGCCTTTATCTCCTCCAAGTATTCGTGGGGGTAATCGCCCCATTGAAGGATGGGGAAGCGGCCATTTTCGGCCAAGTAGGTGATGTAATTGTAATGGGCTGGCTCGTCAGGGGCCTCCCAAAGAGGCGTCTTGAGGGCGTAAAGCGCCCCCACCAGGATATAGACTACCACGATGAAAACCAGCCCGAACCGTCTCATCATTTCCATGGTAAGAATATAGGGCCAGACCTCTGGCCCACTACAGTCAGCCCGTCCTGCCTGCCCTGGCGATGGCAGCCTGTCCCGGCGATGACAGGCCGGGGGCCAGGGGCATCAACGGGCCAGGGGACGAGTCGACGCTACATTTCGTAGCGTCGACCTTTAGGGCGACGTCTTCTCGTCAGACTATAACCCGCCGCTATATTTTACCCACATCAACTAGGATAGAACTGTCCCCTCTCGCTATTTGGGCCCCTCATCCTCCCAACCGTGCCCGTTCCTCCTCCACTATCCCCTCATCCAACTTGGCGAAGAGGGGCTTCGGCTTTTTTAACGCCCGGCCCGCTGGGAGGGCGCTTGGTCCCCAAGCCACTCCAGCCGTCCCTGTGTCGGGATAGTGTGCTATGGGTGGTTCATACACCAAAGCCTGGTGGGTTTTCCTCTCCTCCTCGAAGGTCTCCACCCACTGTCTCCCCAAGAGGTCGCCTTCGTACCCCAGATATTCGTGCAACCTCTGGGAGGAGAAGGGCAGGAAGGGGTAAAGAAGTATCTTTAACGAATCTATGGCTCTCAAAGCGACATATATCGATGTCCCGGCTCCTTCGCGATTGTCGGCTATCACCTTCCAGGGCTTCTTTCGATCCAGATACCGGTTCGCCTCTTGGGTCAGGGCCATCGCCTGGGTGAGGGCGGCCTTGAACTTGCAACTCCCGATCAGTTCCCCGATGGGCTCGAACTCTCCCTCTACCTTCTCCAAAAGCGCCTTATCCATCTCGTCCAGTTCTCCCGGCTCCGGCACCCGCCCCTCGAAGTTCCGATAACTGAAGGTGAGGGCTCGGTGGGCCAGGTTCCCCCAATTGGCCACCAACTCGTCGTTGTTCCGCCGCCAGAAGTCATACCAGGCGAAGTCGGTGTCCCGGCTCTCCGGGGCGTTGATGGTGAGATAGTAGCGCAGGGGGTCGGGGTCGTACCGTTCCAAATAATCGGGCAGCCAGATCGCCCAGTTACGGCTGGTGGAGAGTTGCCGCCCCTCCAGGTTGAGATACTCATTAGCCGGCACATCGTAAGGCAGGTTCAGCCCCCCGTAACCCATGAGCATGGCCGGCCAGATGATGGCATGGAAAGGGATATTGTCCTTGCCGATGAAGTAATACCCCTTGGCCTCCGGCTCCTTCCACCATTCCTTCCACCTTTCCGGCTCCCCTCTGTTCTTCGCCCATTCTATGGAGGCTGAGAGATAGCCTATCACCGCCTCGAACCACACATATATCCGCTTCCCCCCGTATCCCCTCAAGGGCACGGGGATCCCCCATTCGATGTCCCGAGTGATGGGCCGCCCCCGCAGCCCGTCCCGCAAGAGGTTGAGCGTGAAGTTCAAGACATTGGGCCGCCAGTAATCTTTCCCCTCCACCCACTCTAAGAGCCTCTCGTTAAAGGCCGCCAAATCCAAGAAGAAATGTTCCGTCTCCCTGATGATCGGCCTCGTCCCGTCGAACTTGCACCGGGGCTCTATCAGTTCCGTGGCGTCCAGGGGGCGGCCGCACTCGTCGCACTGGTCGCCGCGGGCCTCCTCGTAGCCGCAATGGGGACAGGTCCCTTCCACATACCGGTCGGGGAGGAAACGGCTCCCCTTCTCGCAATAGAGTTGCTTCATCACCTCCCGGTAGATATGTCCCTTCTCCAAAAGGCGGCTGAAGATATCCTGGGCTACGGCGTAATGGTTCTCCGTGTCGGTATGGGTGAAGAGGTCGAAGGCTATCCCCAGCCTCTTGAAGGAGTCGAGGAAAGAGGCGTGGTAACGCTGGAATATCTCCTCCGGGGGGACGCCTTCCTGCTCGGCGCGGATGGTGATGGGCGTGCCGTGGGAATCGCTCCCGGAGACCATTAGCACCTGGTTCCCCCGCATGCGGTGATACCGGGCGAAGATATCGGGAGAGAGGTAAGCCCCCGCGATATGCCCCAGGTGCAAGGGGCCGTTCGCATACGGCCAGGCCACGAAAACGCCAATACGCTCAGACATAGAACCACCTCGTAGGTCGGGGTTCCATACCCGACACTTGGAAAGGAGTGGCAGGTTTGCCAGCCTGCCCTCGTGCGAGTTTTCCGTAAAGGAGCACCATTGCTGATTTGGGGAGATTTTAGCACAAGGCGGGGGAAAAGGGAAGAAACGCGATTGCGAGGCGAAGGGAAACGACTTTGCTCCTATTCACCATAAGGGGCCGCAAGACGGATGACCTGGGGACCTACACGGACGATGCCAAGCCTTTTCTCTATCCACCGGAACCATGCGAATACAGTCTGAGCCCTGCGAGCAGGCGTCGTACCCGACAGGTGAGAAATCCTTTCAATTATTGATGCAACTTCCGCTTTAGTTATACGCTTAGTGCTTTTTGACAAGAGGTATACCAAGACCTCGTTCATAACTGGTAACTCAAGCAGCAACCTGCAAACGAGTTCATTTCGTTCGTTAGCGGGCAACTGGACATATCGCCTGCCCACATCGGTCAAAATGTAGCTGCTATTCTCAAGGGTAACCAAGCCAAGAGCCTGTGCGGCTTCCCGGTAATAGCTGCTTTGTCGGCGGTCAAAGCCAAAGTGCACAGCAATGACCACGCTATTGTCAAGCCCTTCCGCTACAAGAAGAGGTAACTCTAATACCTTCTCAATGTCATCAGCCTGCGGAACGATGGCTCCCTTTTCAGACTTTGTGGGCAATGCAGCCAATTCATCGGGGGCCAAAGGAGACTCGACAATGACGAAATTCCTGCTCTCTACTAGATCGATGGATTCATAATCATAGGCGTCCAAGAATCGGTACCGCCAAAAAGTATAAATATGTTTATGCATATCAACACAAAGGAACATCGGGAGTATCTCTTTTTCGGACACGATGATTTGGCAGTATCGGAAGGGATAGTAAAGTTGTTTGATCAAAAAGTCTTGGGGGTGATCAACTTTCGCTTCCAATACAACCATGTGTTGCTTGCCCTCGAAACCACCATCGCATTCGATCTGTACCGATCGCACTTGTATCAGTGGCGATTTTCCCACTCTAAATTGAAACGGTGGTGTGTATTTTCTCCCACGGAGGGATAAACGAAGGCTACCTATACCCGCAAAATACTCTAACAGTCCAGAATTGAATGCATGATCGATGTATTGCATTTCACTGGAACCGGCTTTCGAGGCAACTAAATCAAAATCGAGTCGTGAATAAAATATCTCTGGCGCTACCGTGACTTCCTCAAGCGTGTGATATCCGTTACCTCGAACCAAAGCGTAGACTCCATTCTTCACTGGCAACACAAAGAGACCGTGAGCCTTCAAGACGGAAGGTAATTCGTCATAACTATGAATATTTGCCATCAGCCGTGCCTCTTCACCTGTTATCCGCTTGATATCCCTGGCCGTAACAATATTCACATCCTTGGCCAAGTCCAGACTCTTTGCTGCTATTATATCTGCCCACTTATCCAGCCTGCCGCTCGATCCCATCATCATCCTCGCACTGTTTCAATAATTGAAAATCACCAATTCGGTAACGCCTTTCCTCGTTGACGCCTTACAACTAATTGCTCTGTTTGCCTCCACCACCCCGATTCGGTAGTCCTCGTATAGTTCCCAAACCAGGGGTGTATCAGAGTTGCTTAGCATCACTCTGCAACCCCGCTGGTCGAGCTTCTGAAAAACCCCAGCCAGCCTTTTCTGTTCCTCCTCCCCAAAATCTTCCTTTGTATAACTTGTAAAACTCGCAGTCGCGCTAAGTGGGTGATAGGGTGGATCCAGATAGACAAAATCTCCCGGCTTGACACGTTGCAAGCACTTCTCGAAATCCTCCGTGTATAGCTTTACCCCCTGTAGCGTCTGGCTTGCTGCACGCAGGTTCTGCTCATCGCACACTGTTGGGTTCTTATAACTTCCGTATGGTACGTTGAATTGTCCCTTGCTGTTCACGCGGTAAAGTCCGTTGTAACACGTTCTGTTGAGGAAGATGGTACGTGCTGCCCGTTCTACTGCCGACATCTTTTCTATATGGCCATCCCTATCCCAGTTTCGCACCTCATAGTAGTAATCCTTATCCATCTTCTGGGCATCATGTTCCCACAGTTTTTCGATCAGTTCCTCCACATGGTCTCGAATCACGCGGTAACAATTCATCAATTCTTCATTGGAGTCGCTGAGCGTTGCCCGCCCGCCAAGCCTGCCTTGAGAATGAAGGAAGAAAAACACCGCTCCCCCGCCGACAAACGGCTCAAAGTAATCCCTGAACGTAATCGGGAACAGAGGCTTGTACTGCTTCAACAGTTGGCCCTTGCCACCGGCCCACTTGACGAACGGCGTTGCTAAGATTCCTGTCTTCAATTGCTTAGCGGCGACTCTACTTTCCACCCCAACCATCGCTCCTCTTCGTCCCGTCTCACTCCTGACCGTTTTCTGGGAACTCAAATAACTCTGAGACCTTCAGCTGAAACACTTCAGCCAACCGCTCTAAGTTCTCGAATGATGGCGCTCTTTGACCCCGCTCAATAAGACTAATGAAGTCGGTTGAGACGCCAACCGCCTCGGCCAATTCTTCCTGGGTCAAGCCTTTCAATGCTCTAAGTTGTCCTATTCTCTTGCCAAATCGTAACCGCAGTGTGCTCATTCCTAACTATTATAGCAATCCGATGGGTCGCGTAACACCGACTTAAAGTACGGGCTGCCTTCATGCCTGTTGTGCCCTTGACAAACCTCCCCTCCCCGGAGATAATTAGAACGCCTCTTCGTAAGGGGCAGCAATACAAAAGGCGGGGTTACAACCCCGCCTCATTCATCAGGAAATTGAGGAACTAATTTCTGGCTTCTATCGTCTATAATGTGGTGATAACGCAATACCAGTGAGGGGGCTCAGAAATGTTGAAAAGGTTAAGAGGGTTTACCACGCTCAGGAAGGTAATCGTGGTGTTGCTGGCGCTCTTGGTCCTGGCGGCTGGCTGCGGGCCAGGCCCCGCCCAGCCCACGGAAGTCCCCACGCCAACTCCCACTGAGGCAGCCGTGGAGGTCCTCGAAGATGTCCTCACCACTCGCGATGCGGCCCTGAATTACATCAGCCAAAACTACCCTGAGCAGGCTCCCGCGCCGGATCTCGCCTGGGAGGGCGGACGCACCACCCCAGAAGGGCTGGTGGGCTCGGAAACCTATAAGTACACCGCTGACGATTGGGTGGTCACCATATCCTATCCCGTAGTGGCCCCAGAGTATCTTGTCTATCAGATCGTGGTGGAGAACCCCACCACTGGCTTCAAGTGGGAGGGAGAACTAGACGCAGAGGGGAACCTGACCGAGACCGCGGCTCCCACCGCTGGGCAGCTCCTCACCTTGGAAGCGCTCAAAAATGCTGAGTATCAGTCTGAATGGCCTGCCGACGGCGTGGCCAAACTGACGGACGGCGAGTATGAGGAGGAGATTGTGCCGGGCGCGGCCTCGAAACTGGTCATTGTCTTCTACCCGGACATGTACGCCTTCGGCGATCTAGACGGTGACGGCGTAGAGGATGCCACAGTGGTTCTAGCCACCTCTGGCGGCGGAAGCGGTACCTTCATCAGCCTGGAGGCGGTCATCAATAACCAGGGAACGCCCAACCATGTTGCCACCGCATCGCTGGGTGATAGAGTGGAGGTCAAGTCAGTGGCTATCGAGGCGGGCGTAATCACAGTTGATATGGTGACTCACGGCCCCGATGACCCGCTCTGCTGTCCCACCTTAGAAGTCACTCAGAAATACGAGTTGCAAGGAGACGAACTCGTTGAACTATCGAACGGGGGTTGATGTGACAAATAAAAGGCGGGTTCCGCCTTCAGCAATGTCTAGAACGAGAAAGGGATGTAGGCCATGAAAAGCAAACTATCAACCTTGGGCTTACTGCTAATTCTGAGCGCGTTGCTCTTCAGTGGCTGCGGGCTTGCCAAGGAGGTCAAACTTGACGCTGCCGCTAACGGCCGCCAGGTCGAACTCCAGAAAGGCCAAACCCTGGTCATCACCCTGGAGTCTAACCCCACCACTGGCTACCGGTGGGAGGTGGTTGAATTAGAGGAGTCTATCCTGCGCCAAATGGGAGAGCCAGAGTTTAAGGTCTCTGACTCAAGGGAACCTCCCCCTCCCGGTACGGGAGGCTGGGAGACCTGGCGTTTCGAGGCTGTGAAGGCAGGCCAGACGGCTCTAGAATTGGTCTACCACCGCGCCTGGGAAGAGGGCGTGGAGCCCCTGGAAACCTTCTCCCTCCAGGTAGTGGTGCGCTGACCTGACACCACACCACTCACCGCCCCTTGACAAACCTCCCTCTTTCCGCTATAATTAGAACGCCTGTTCGCAAATACAAAAGGCGGGGCATTTGCCCCGCCTCGCTCGCTTTAGGGAAAGGATGTATTTTTTGCTGCCACTCACCTTTTCACCTTTTCCCGCAGCCTCTCGGATAACTCCTTGAGCAGCCCTAGCGCCCTCTCCGCTAACTCCTCGCTCAAAGTCCCCATCCCGCAACTGGGGGTGAGGAGCGTCTGGGAGAGAAGCGTCTCTCGCTCGTGCCCCCGCCTCTCTAACTCGGCCACCTGCTTCTCGAATCTGGCCCCTAGGCTCTCCACCGTCTCCGTGGCTGCCGCCTCCAAGTCTAGCGTGGGCACTATCCCCCAGCCCAAGATGCCGCCCCTCTCCAAGAAGGCCGCTAACTTCTCAGGGTAAAGGGTCATTACCCGAAAGTGATCGTAGGCGTCGAAGTCCAGTATCTCCAACTCCGCCTCCATTAGTATCGACCAGTCGGTGTTGGCCTCGCAATGCACCCCCGCCAGGGCCCCTTCGGCATGGATGGCGCTGGCTACCTGGTTCAAATTCCCCAACACATCCTGGCGGCTGATAGCGGTGAAGGTCGAAGAGCCGAAGGCCAGAAGCCCCGGCTCATCTAGGAAGATGATCACCCGCTGACAAAAAGGCTTCAACTCCCGAATCTGCCAGGCCGCCTTCAGAGCCACGCTCTTCACTATCATATCCCGCAGCCTCTCATCATAATATGATGGGCGGCGGTCCTGGTCGGTGAGGTTAGTCCCCAGGGTGAAGGGGCCGGTAACCTGCCCCTTCACCGCTACCAGAGGGGTGGGGTGCTTGTGGAGTTGGCGCAAGAACTCAGGGAAGCCCGCTGCGTATCGAGAGGAGAGGGCGAAAGCCTCGAGCGCCTCATCTTCCCCCTCCTGGAAAGCCAGATACCGCTCGTAGAAGCCCAGCAACTCCTCTTCGAAGCCAGGCGCTTTCGTGTCGAAGAAGGTGCGTCCTTCCTCTTCCCGCAAGCCAGCCATCCCCTCCGTGAACTGGACTATCATCGCCTCTTTGGGGTGGCGCCTGGGGAACTGGACCCAGGCCGGTATCTCCGGCGTGGCAGCCAAGGAGAGCGCCGTCCCCTTCATCACATCGGTATGGGGGAGGCTGCCCACAGTCGTGGCTCGAAGATTCGGCTTCCAACCGACACCCATCGTCCTACCTCACAGGCCGCATCAGTTGACCGAGTATACCAAAAGGCTAGATATTGGTCAAAGGCGTGTTTGACCTTGTGGGCAAAAGTTGTGTATAATTTGGTGTGGACTCTGGGTGCTCCAGAGCCTTGTTTTGCCCAGGAGGGCACCATCAAATATACCGTTCTCTTCAAGCCTGAGGATAAGCGGGTCGAGGTCCCTTCCGGGAGCCTCATCCAAGATGCCGCTCTAGAGGCAGGAGTAGAGATAAACATGCCCTGCGGGGGGCAGGGGCGGTGTGGGCGGTGCGCGGTCATCGTGGAAGAGGGCAAGGTCCGCCGCCGTTCCGCCCTCCGCCTCTCCGCTCAGGAGGTGGAAGAGGGCTGGGCCTTGGCCTGCCAGACGGTCATCGAGAGCGATCTGGTCGTCACCATCCCACCCCAGGAGGCGATCGAACGGCGAATCCCCACCGCCAAGGTGGCGGCTAAAATCGCCCTCCCTTTCCCCTATGATTGGCGTCAGGATCAGGCCATCCAAAAGTGTTTCGTGTCGGTGGAGCCCCCCAGCCTAGATGACAATACCGATGATTTCTCCCGTCTCAAGAGAGCCCTGACTAAGAAGCACGGAATCAGAGACCTTGTGGCCGACCTGCCTCCCCTGCGGAAAGTGGGAGCCGTCCTGCGAGAAGCGGAGTGGCAGGTGACGGCGGTATTAGAGTTGGACACCTGGGCCACTCCAGAGGGTCCCCCGCGCCTGGTTGATATCCTCCCTGGGGATGGGACGGCTACCTCTTGGGGAGTGGCGGTGGACATCGGGACCACCAGCAATGTGGTCTACCTAGTCGACCTTTTGAGCGGCGAGGTCCGAGATATGGCCACCGACTACAACGGCCAGATCGCCCGCGGCGAGGACATCATCTCCCGCATCATTTATGCCAGCCAAGATGACGGGCTTCGTGAACTTCAAGAGTTGGTAGTGGGGACCATAAACAAACTCCTAAAGAGGGTCTGTGGGCGGCAAGGGATAAAGAGTAGTGAGATATATAAGATGGCGGCGGCGGGAAACAGCACCATGATCCACCTCTTTTTGGCCCTCCCGCCGGAGTCGATCCGCCTGGAGCCCTATGTGACAGCCACAAACCACCCCTTGCCCATCAGAGCGAGGGAGATCGGCATAGATATAAATCCGGAGGCCACCATCGATTGTCTGCCCAGTGTGGGGAGTTACATGGGGGCGGATATAACGGCAGGGATAGCGAGTTCCGGCCTCTGTGAGAGCAAGAAGTTAACCCTCTTCATGGACATAGGAACCAACGGGGAGATAGTGCTGGGCGATCGTGATTGGCTCATCTCCTGTGCCTGTTCGGCGGGCCCAGCCTTCGAGGGGGCAGGGGTGGAGCATGGGATGCGGGCCACGGCGGGGGCCATCGAGGAGGTGTGGATCAACGGCCAAACTTTGGAGCCCACCTATCGAGTCATAGGGAATGAAGCCCCCCGGGGGCTCTGTGGCTCAGCCCTTATCTCCCTTCTAGCCGAGATGTTCATCACCGGGATAGTAGATAAAAGAGGCCGGGTGCGCAAGGATCTCGACACGCCCAGAATGAGAGAGGGAGAGCATGGGTGGGAGTACGTGGTGGCTTGGGGCACCGAGACGGCCCACGGCCAAGATATAGTCATCACCCAAGTGGATATCGAAAACCTCATCCGGGCCAAGGCGGCCATCCATGCTGGCTACTCCGTCCTCTCCAAGAGCCTTGATGTAGAGATATCCCAGGTTGAAGAGTTTCTGATCGCCGGCGCCTTCGGCCAATATCTAAACGTGGAGAGAGCGATCCAGATCGGCCTTTTGCCCGACATGCCTTGGGAGAAGTTCAAGTTCCTGGGCAACACCTCGGTCCGAGGGGCCTATATGGCTCTTCTGAGCCGCCAGGCCCGGCAGGAAATAGCCGGGATCGCACAGATGATGACCTATATGGAGTTGAGCGCCGACAACCGCTTCACCCAAGAGTTCGTCTCCGCCCTCTTCTTACCCCACACTCAGATAGAGGAATACCCCTCCGTGATGGCCCTCCTGGAGGAGCAGAGATAAGGGTAGAGAGACAAGGAGCCGCACCTGAGGCGCGGCTCCAAAGTGCCAAATAGAGATACCCACGGTCCTAGGTCACCTCTCTTGCTTGTGCAAAGCCTGCCTTTTCAGTCGGCCTTTGCGAACTGTGACAGGTATGCGCTCCCTAGCAACTCCTCCAGGTTTTTCTGCGCTTCTCGCCAGGCCCGGCTGACGGTGCAGGTATCCTCCAAAGGACAGGTGCGATAGGGGTGAGTGCACTCGTTGAGGATGATGGGTCCCTGCACCGCTTCTATCCCCTCCAGGAGGCTGATCTCTTCGGGAGAACGTGCCAAGCCCACCCCTCCAGCCGCCCCGCGGTGAGTGCGTACTAGCCCCGCTTGAGTTAGGCTGGCCAACACCTTGCTCAGGAAGGCGGGGGGGATCTGTTGGCGATCGGCGATACCCTGAGTGATACTCCTCTCCTCTCCAGGCCGGCTGGCCAGGTCTACCAGGGCTCGGATAGCGTAGTCTCCACCCCTGCTCACTAACATGGCTCCTCCTTTGCCCCCAACGTTCTTGGAAGGTAGAAATCAATCCTATCATAGCACACTGTCACCCTTCCGTCAAAATTCGACCCTAATTGTAGCCTTTACCTCGCGAAGAAAGCCACCCGTATGTAGGTGGCTCTCGTCTAGGCAAAAATAACGGGTCAAGGAACTGCAATGCGAGTCTACTCTTCCCCGATCCGAAAACTGCTCGCTATCTCGGCCACTCCAGAGATGGTGGCCCCCACGGAGCAGTACTTTTCCTCTGAGAGTTGAATGGCTCGCCTCACCGCTTCCTCCTTCAATTCCTTACCTTGAAGGAGATACTCTATCTCGATGCGGCGGAAGGCCCAAGGGGGCTCCGGCTCTCGCTCCCCGGTTATCGTGATCTCTAGGTCGGTGACTTTTTGGCGCTGCTTTTCTAGGATGGAGATGACGTCCACGCCTGTACAGCCCCCTAACCCCAGGAGCAGAAGATCCGAGGGTTTTAAGCCGGTGCCCTCCTGGGAACTGGAGATCACTAGGGAGTGGCTCGTGCTATCCGTGCCCACGAACTCTTTTCCTTCCACCCATTTAACCTTGACCTGGGACATGTTTTTCCCTCCATGGTGAGGAGTCTCAGTCGAAACCTAGGCTTCTCTCCTTCAAGGAGACGTACCGCTGGGAGCCGATGATTAGGTGATCCAAGACCTCTATGCCCAAAAGTTCGCCCGCCTTGACGATCTCTTGGGTGATTTTGACATCATCGGGAGAAGGGGTGGGGTCCCCCGAGGGGTGGTTATGGACTACGATGATCGCCGCGCAGTTGCGCCTCACCGCTTCCCGGAAGAGTTCTCCGACCCTGAGCCAAGCGGTGTGAAGACTCCCTATATAGATGGTGGATATGCCCAACACTCGGCTCTTGGTATCTAGGAAGAGGACGCGCATCTCTTCCTGCTCCAAGGCACCCATCCCCAAGAGGAGGAGGTTAGCCACATCGGCAGGGGACTTGACCTGAGGTCGCTCCTCTGGGGAGGCGGTGAGCAGGCGGCGGCCCAACTCCAGCGCGGCTTTCACCTGGGCCGTCTTGGCCTGGCCCATCCCTTTAAGAGCGCTGATCTGGGCGAAGTCTGCCTTAAAGAGGCCTCTCAGCCCTCCGAACTGGGCCAGAAGCCTGCTGGCTAGGTTAATGACGTTCTCCCCGCCCATGCCGGTGCGCAAGATGATGGCCAAGAGTTCAGAGGTGGAGAGGGCACCTGCGCCATAATGCTTTAACCTTTCCCGCGGCCGCTCGCTTAGAGGGAGATCCTTGATCCGAGGGTGATACTCTACAACCCCTTTCTCTTCCATGGGCTCCTCCTAAGAATCACTCGCCCCTGATAGCGTTCCATAACCTCAACGAAGAAGGCTTCTCCAAAGGGAGAGCGCTATGGATGAGGAAAGCGATCTCACATTACCTTGGACACTGGTCGAGTATGCCGCGTGTAGTCCGGCAAGAGGAGAGGTGACGCTATCTGGGGCTCCAAGTCGGCCTCTTGCAGTTGCTGCTCCCAATCTTGCAGGTGCTCTAAGGTTAATTCCCCTAACTCGACTTCCTTAGCCCGTTGAGCAGCCGCCTTGCCCGCCCGCCGCCCATAGACGGTTATCTCCAAAAGGGAGTTCCCCATCAGCCGGTTGCGCCCGTGGACTCCTCCTGCCACCTCGCCAGCCACATATAGGTTGGGGATATCGGTCGAACCGTCGGGCTTAATGGCTATCCCTCCGTTTTGATAATGGAGGGTAGGATAGATGAGGATAGGCTCCTTAGTCATGTCGATGTCGAAACGGCCGAATTGACGGACCATAGCCGGCAGGTTAGTTTGGATCGTTCCTGGCCCTTTGAGGATATCGATCATGGGGGAATCGAGCCAGACACCCTGCTGCTCCGTAGAGGTGACCACCCCCTTCTTTCGCTCTACACATTCTCGGATGATAGCCGATGCTTCCACGTCCCGCGTCTCCAGGGGGTAGACGAACTGCTCGCCTTCCACATTGACCAGTTGGGCTCCCAAGCCCCTCACCTTCTCGGTCACCAGTTGTCCCAGGATCTGCTCAGGGCAGGCTGCTCCCGTGGGGTGGTACTGCATAGTATCCATGAAAGCCAGTTTGGCCCCCACCCGATAGGCCAGAACCAGTCCATCGGCTGTGGCCCCATAATGGTTGGTGGTGGGAAAACCTTGATAGTGAAGGCGGCCCCCGCCGCCAGTGGCCATGATCACCGTTTTGGCCTTCACCAGGCTGTAATCGCCCGTCTCTAGGTTCAGAAGGATAGCCCCTGCTACCTGGCCTTTATCATCCATCACTAGCTCCACGACGGGAGCGAACTCCAAAACCGAGATTTGACGGTTTCGGACTTCGTCGCGCAGAGTACGCATGATCTCCGCCCCTGAGTAGTCGCGGGCGAAATGCATCCGCTTGCGGGAAGTGCCGCCGCCGTGGATGGTCTTCATCGTCCCCTCGGGCTCCTTGTCGAATATGCAGCCCAGATCCTCTAGCCATTGGATAACTGAAGGGGCGTCCATCACTAAGGCCTCCACTAACTCCGGGACGTTGGTGAAATGGCCGCCACCCATCACATCCAGATAATGGATGACTGGGGAATCGTTGGGCTTGTCGGCAGCCTGGATGCCTCCCTGAGCCATCATGGTGTTGGCGTCACCGAAGCGAAGTTTGGTGGTCAAGATCACCTGGGCTCCGTTCTCCTGGGCCAAAAGCGCGGCCGAGGCTCCGGCACCACCCCCTCCGATGACCAAAATATCACACTCGTAGTCCACTCTCTCCAGATCGAAGGCCGCGGCGTCGATATGGCTGCGGCCCTCCAAAAGATCGGCCAACTCATTAGGTGTTCGATCTCCCCTATTGGGGCCTACCAAGAGTTCCCGCATCCCTCCTTCCACATAATCGGGGTGGAACCGCTTGAGGATCTCTTCCTGTCCCCTAGGTGGCATGCGAGGGTGAGTCTCCTGGAGCCTTCTCTGGCGTGTGGCCTCTACCTTTCTTATAGATTTCCACATCTCAGATGTGTACGACATCTTTGTCTCCTCTAAGCGGGCTCGATATCCCTCTCTTTATACCTCTGCCGCAACTCTTCTTCGCCCATGCTTTTCAGTTTGGCCACTTCCTCATCGAACTTGCCAGCCCCGATCTCCTCTATTCGCTCCCATAGGTGTTGTGATTTGGGAGCCAGGTACTTACCGTATAGCCGCCGGCAGAGGAGGGCCACGTTGGCCTGGGCTTCCTCGGCGGGACAGCGGGCCGCGCATAGCCCGCACATGATGCAATCGAACGATTTGCTGGCCACAGAAGCGATGTCCCCCTTCATAGCATCAGCCATGTAATCCATGACATCTATCTCCTGAGGACAGGCTTTCGTACAGGTCCCGCAACTCAGGCAGCGCAAAATCTCGGGGTAGATCTGGAAGAGTTGTTCCGGGGTGGGCTTCAACTCTTCGATATCATAGATCGCCTTCTCGGCGGGGAAGAAGGGGATCTGGGCCAGGTACATCTCTGGCTCCACCACCGTTTGACAGGCCAACCCGATCCTAAGACGGTAGTCGCCTTTGATGCGATAAACGGTGGCGCAAGCGCCGCAAAAGCCGCTCCGACAACCGGCCCCCCTTATTAGTTTATAGCCCGCCCACTCCATAGCCCTCATAATAGTGAGGCTAGGAGGAACCTCGTACTTCTTTCCCATGATGTATATGGGTATCAACTCCTCGGCCATTTTTCGACCTCTCTACACCAAAGCATCGACCTGGGCCAGGATTTGCGCCGGGGTGAAATGGCTCAGCCTTATGGCTTTGGAAGGACAGGCTGCGGCGCAAGCCCCGCACCCCTTACATAGGACCTTGTTTATGGTCATAACTCCTTTTCTCTCATGCAGGGAGAGGGCATCGTATACGCACATCTCGGCGCAGATTCCACACCCAGAGCAGAGTTCTTCATCTATGATAGAGGTTACGGCTTCCACCTTGACCTGGCCCTGGCACAAGGGTATCATGGCCGAGGCGGCCGCGGCCTTGGCCTGGGATACGGTATCTGGTATGTCCCTGGGTCCCTGACAACAGCCGGCCAGATATACCCCCTCGATCACCGTATCCACCGGACGCAACTTGGGGTGCGCCTCCATGAAGAAGCCATCCGGTGAGCGGGGGAGTTTCAAGAGGTTGGCGATCTTTAGAGAATCGCGGCGAGGCGTTATCCCCGTGGCCAGAACCACTAGGTCAGCCTCCAACTGAAGGGGTTCACCTAGGAGGGTATCCTCAGCCCTAATGACGAGCCTCTCCCCCTTCTTGTATATCTCCGAGGGGTTACCCCGTCTATAGATCACTCCCTCGCCTCTTACCTGATCGTAGAACTCCTCGAACCCTTTTCCATAGGCCCTTACATCCATATACAAGACCGTCACCCGCGCCTGGGGTAACATCTCCTTGACCAGAAAGGCTTGTTTGGCGGTGTACATGCAGCAGATGCGGGAGCAATACTCCCGCCCTACGCTCTTGTCTCGAGAGCCCACACACTGGATGAAGACCACATCCTGGGGTTCTTTCCCGTTTACCCAGATCCTTCCCTCTGTAGGAGGCGATGAAGAGGCGAGCCGCTCGAACTCCAAGCCGGTGATCACGTTCTCATAGACCCCATAGCCATACTCTGGCTTTAACTGAGCGTCGAAGAGATCATAGCCGGTGGCTACGACGATGGTTCCCACTTTGAGCTCTCTTCTGGTGGTTCGGTCGGTAACCTTGACTTTGAAGTTGCCGATATACCCTTCCACGCCGACCACCTCAGTGGAGGTGAGAAGATCGATATTGGGGTGTCTCTCCACCTCCCTGATCTCCTCCGCCAGGAGAGGGGCCACAGGCTCCAAGGTGGGGAAGGTCTTATCTAGTTGGGCTAAATGCCCCCCCAGGTGGGGTTCCTTCTCCACCAGATAGACTTGGAAGCCGGCGTTGGCGATATCGAGGGCCGCTTGCATCCCTGCGATCCCTCCTCCTATTACCAGGGCTGCCGGGGTAACATCGGCTCTTCTCTCCTCTAGGGGCTCTAGGAGAAGAGCCTTGCCCACAGCGGCGGCTACCAGTTGCATCGCCTTTCGGGTGGCCTCCTCTTTTTCCCTATGGACCCAGCTACATTGCTCCCTTATATTTGCCATCTCCAAACAGTAGGGGTTTAAGCCCGCTTCTTGGATGGTACCTCGGAATGTCGGTTCATGCATTCTCGGCGAGCAGGAGGCCACGACCACCTTGGTGAGACCGAACTCCTTGATATCCTTCTTTATCAACGCCTGGCCAGGGTCAGAGCACATATAGGTGTAATCTCTGGCTACGGCTACCGAGGGCAACCCCTGGGCCAAGCGGGCCACCCTTTCCACATCCACGGTGGCGGCGATATTCACTCCACAGTGACATACATAGACGCCGATCCTGGGACCCACCTAAAGAGCCTCCGCCACCAATTCCATGATATCCATCACCTGGAGCCCGTCTTCGCCGGCAACGGTCTTGGCCGCATCCTCCAAGGTGAGGAGACAGAAGGGGCAAGCGGTGGCTATCACCTCAGCGCCTAGATCCATCGCCTCCCGCACGCGGGTATGGGCCAACCTCTCCTCGGGGTTGGTGCCCTCCGCCCACATCCTCCCCCCTCCCCCTTCACAGCAGAGGCTCCTCTCCCTCGATCTATCGAATTCCCTCAGTTCCAAGCCAGGGATGCTCCTGAGTATCTTTCGCGGCTCTTCGAAGATCTTGTTTTGTTTTCCCAAAAAGCAGGGATCTTGGTAGGTGACGACCCTTTTCACCTCTTTGGAGAGGGGCAGTTTTCCCTCGTCGATAAGCCTAGCCACGAATTGGGTATAGTGCTGGACTTTGAAATCTAGGCCTTGGTATTCGTTCTGGAAGGCGTTATAGCAATGGGGGGAGGTGGTGACCATCAGTTCCACCGGATACTCTCCCCAGGTCTCTAAGTTCAGTTCCTGGAGCATCTCGAAGAGACCTATCTCTCCCACCCGACGGGCCTCGCTCCCACAGCAGACCTCCTCGTTGCCCAGGATCCCGAACTCTACACCCGCCTTCTTGAAGGCTTGGACTAGGGCTTTCGCTACCTTCTGAACTCGAGGATCATAAGAAGGGCTGCAGCCCACAAAGTAGAGAACCTTCGCACCCTCAGAGATCTCTTTCACCCCCAGCCCCTCCGCCCAGTCTGCCCTCTCCTCCTTGGCCATGGTCAAAGGGTTTCCCCGGATAGCCAGGCTCTTCAGCGCGTCTCTGATAGTGGAGGGGATCCGCCCCCCTTCTACTAGGATACTCCGCATGCCGATCACCATTTCGGTGGGGTCTAGCCCCTTGGGACAGCGGAGGGTACAAGTGGCGCAGGTGCTACAATCCCAGAGCACCTTTTTGCTCTCAATATCCAGATTTTCGTAAACTAGGGCCTCGTATATCAGTCGCCTGATGTTGAAGCGGGTCTTTAGCGACATGGGACAGCCACCAGTACACCGGCCACACTGGATGCACTCGAAGAGCCTATACGCTTGGGCGAGATTCTGCTCCTCCATCTATGAGGCCTCCATACAGTTCCTCAGGGTGATTATGGCGGAAGAAGCCGCAGCCTTGGCCTGGGCCACGGCATCGGGTATATCCTTAGGTCCCTGACAACAGCCGGCTAGATATACCCCCTCTCTTTCTGTATCCACCGGTCTCAACTTGGGGTGTGCTTCCTGGAAAAAGCCGTCGGGCGAAGGGGATAGTCTCAATAGATCGGTTAAATCTTGGGCATCTCCCCGGGGAGCGATCCCGGTAGCCAAGACCACGAGATCCGCCTCCAACTGCACAGATTCGCCTAGGAGGGTATCCTCAGCCCTAACGACGAGCCTCTCCCCCTTTTTGTATATCTCCGAAGGGCTCCCTCTCCGGTATACCACTCCTTCGCCTCTCACCCGGTCGTAGAACTCCTCGAACCCCTTTCCGAAGGCCCTCACATCGATATATAAGACCGTCACCTCTGCATCTGGTATCTTCTCCTTCACCAGATGGGCTTGCTTGGCTGTGTACATGCAACATACCCGGGAGCAATACTCCACCCCCACACTTTTATCCCTCGACCCCACACATTGAATAAAAACCACCTTCTTTGGCTCTTGCCCATTCAGCGTTATCTTTCCCCTGGTGGGGCCAGAGGCCGAAGAAAGCCGCTCAAACTGGAGACCAGTGATGACGTTGGGGTAGAGGCCGTAGCCGAACTCTGGCTTGAGATGGGCATCGAAGAGATCGAAACCGGTAGCCACGATGATAGCCCCCACTTTTAGTTCTATCATTTTCTCTTTCTGCTCGAAATCGATAGCCTCCGCTGAACAAGCCTCCTTACAGGCAGGGACCTTCCCGCAGACACCTCTGGTTATGAAAACACAGCGCTCGGGGTCTATGGTAGCCTTCAAAGGTACCGCTTGAGGGAAGGGTATATATACCGCTCCTCTCTTGCTCATCCCCACATCGAATTCGCTTGTGACCCTCCCTTTGAGTCGGCAAGCCTCCACACAGAGGCTACAACCGGTACATCTATCTACATCCACATACCTGGGCTTCTGCTTCACCCTTGCCTGGAAATGACCTATCTCCCCATCTACGCTCGCCACCTCCGCATAGCTGAACAATTGGATGTTAGGGTGACGAGCCACATCTACCATCTTAGGGGTCAGGATGCAGGATGAGCAGTCGAGCGTGGGGAAGGTCTTATCCAGTTGGGCCATATGCCCCCCGATGCTCGGTTCCCTCTCCACCAAGTAGACCAGGAAACCGGCATCGGCGATATCGAGGGAGGCTTGCATCCCCGCGATCCCTCCCCCAATCACTAAAGCCGCTGGCTTTAAGCTTTTGCCCTCAGGTTCCACCTTTATGCCACCTCTATGGGGGGCTATCTTTCTCCCAACTCCGTCAGTTCGTCCTCCTTGAAGGTAGCCAGGGGCAACTCATCCTCCAGGCTCCTCCCAGGCAGGTAATCGAACATGGCTTGTACCTCCTGCCCCACCGCCCGGAAAATGGTGGTCAAAGGGATGTCGTTGGGACAGGCGCTTTCGCACATCCCACAGCCCACACAGGAGGTAACCATGTGATTCAGCCGGGTCAACTGGAAAAGGAGGGTATCGGTGGGCATCTGGATGGCTCCCTTCCGCCGCGCCCACTTCAGGTATCTATCGGATTCGTGTTCGAAGGTGGATGTCCTGAAAAGGCACTCTTTACAGTAACAGATGGGGCAAGCCACTGTGCAGTTATGGCAGCGGATGCAGGTGGAAAACTGGGCCAGGAGGCTGGGCATATCGACCACCCTCTCTCGGAACTGGGCGAAGAGCCGATCTCGCTCCTCGATCCTGGCCTCCCCCAATTTCTTGATGACCTCCTCTCGGCTAGCGGCTTCCCCCTCCGTCAACTCTAGCCTCTGGGCCAACTCCTCAGGGGCCTTGATGAGTATCTTCTCGCCATCGACGCCGAGGAGGCCGATGGTCAGGGCCGCGTTTTTGGGGATGGGATACTCGCAAATCCGGCAGGCGGATCGGAACTGGTACCCCTCATGGGGGGAGAGAGTGCCTTCCTTAGCCCCTCGCATCAGTTCCGTCGTCGAAGCCCCACCCTCGGAGAGGAGTTTGGCGTAATCGGTCACCTCGTAGGTGCCCAGGCAGTCGATGCCTATGATCATAAGGTTTTCCAGATGGGCCTGCTGTAACTTGACCAGTTCGATAAGAGCCCTTATCTCACAGGAGCGCAAGAGGGCCCCGATCTTCTCCTTGGGTTTGCCGATGGTCAAGGAGGAGACGAGCCTAGCCGCGTTCACCGGCATCACCGGGGCCAGGGGGTTGGCCTTCTCTAAGCGGGCAGGTTCCTTCACTAAGGCGGGCATAACGGTATCGCCAGAAGGGGCCTCAAGAGGGACGAGCAAAGCCTCGACGATCTCCTTCTCCAGCAACCTTTGCAAGAAATTCCGCAGGATCGCCAAGGTATCACCCTCTTTGACTTCCAAGAACTTTTCCACCTTCATCGTTCTCGTCCTTTATGATTTTATGTTTAGGTTCCCCAGAGTTCTTTTAGGGGGTTGGGGCCCTTCTCTTTGAGGGCTTCCACCATCTCCGTCACCGTCTCGGCGAAAACCTGTCCTTCGCTGGCGCTGATCCAGCGGAGCCAGACCCGCTCCTCATCGAACCCCATCTGATGGAGGATATTCTTGAGGATAGCCACCCGCCGCCGAGCCTTGTAATTCCCTTCTTGATAGTGGCAATCGCCAGGATGGCAGCCTCCTATGAGGACGCCATCGGCCCCATCGAGCAAGGGCTTGATGACATAGACCGGATCCACGGCCCCGCTGCACATCATGCGGATGATCCTCAAGTTGGGCGGGTATTGGATGCGGGAGGTACCTGCTAGGTCCGCCCCCATGTAGGCGCACCAGTTGCAGAGGAAAGCCACGATCTTAGGCTCGAAATCTTCGTTCATCTTTGACCTCTCTTATAGTGCAGCATCTACTACGGCCATAACCTGTCTCATCTCGTAGAGGTTCTGCTGGGTGGCACCGTTGGGGCAAGCCATGGCACAGAGGCCACACCCTTGGCAGAGGATCTCTATCACCTCCGCCACTCGAGTCTCCTCATTGAGCCTTCGGGCGTCGTAGGGGCAGAGGGAGACGCAGAGGCCACAGCCACTACAGAGCCGGGCGTTGACTGTAGGGAGGAAGACCTTGCCCTCCAGGTGTCCCTTGGCTAGGAAAGCAGTGGCCCTCATGGCTGCCCCCTCGGCCTGGGAGATGGACTCGGTTATCGATTTTGGCCCCTGGGCCAGGCCGCAGAGGAAGATCCCCGCCCTCCCCGAATCAAGGGGAGCCACCTTGGGATTAGCCTCTTGGAAGAAGCCGTCCTCGTCCAAGGAGAGGTTCAAAACCTCGGCCAACCTTCCATTGTCGCCGGCGACTATCCCCGGGCTCAACACCAGAAGGTCGGCCTCGAGGTGCAGTTCTCGCCCCAAGATGGGGTCATGAACCTTCACCCTCAAAGCGGGACCGGGGATGACCTGGGGCTTCCTATCTCGATCATAGGGTATGAAGATCACCCCCTCTTCCCTGGCCCGGCGATAATACTCCTCCTTGAAACCGTAGGTCCTCATATCTCGATAGAGGACGAAGATAGCGGTCTCCGGCTGGGCTTGTTTTATCCGCTGCGCGTTCTTGATCGCCTGGGAACAACAGACCCGGCTGCAGTAGAATCGTCCCTCCTCCCGAGAGCCCACGCATTGGATCATGATTACGCTCTGCGTGCCTTCTATGCCTCCACCGGTGGCTATCCGAGCCTCCAGTTCCCTTTGGGTTATGACTCGCGGGTCCTGGCCGTAAAGGTACTCCCGGGGAAGGGCCTCTTGGCCTCCCGTGGCCACGATGGTCGCCCCGTGCTCAACCATATGTTCCTCACCATCCAGGGAAAGGGTCGAGCGGAAAGAGCCCCCTAAGCCTTGATGTTCGACCACCTCCGCTCCCTTGAAGAGGGTGATGCCGGGGTGACTCTCCACCCTTTGGACGAGTCCTCTCAAGAACTCTTGGGGGTTGGAGCCCTCCAGGGTGTAATGGATGTGACGCAGGTTGCCGCCCAGTTCCCTCTCCTTTTCCACCAGGGTGATGGGGAAGCCCAGGTCAGCCAGCCTCAAGGAGGCCACCATCCCCGCCAACCCCCCGCCGATGACCAGGACAGCGGGCTGGGCCTCGACGGAGGGCTTATGCAAGGGCTTGAGCAACCGAGCCTTGGCCACCGCCATCTCGATCAATCCCTTGGCCTTGGCTTGAGGTTCCCTATGAGTCCAAGCGCACTCCTCCCGTAGGTTCGCCCGCTCCAAGAGGTAGGGGTTGAGACCGGCCTCCCGGAGGCTCCCCCGCATCTCCTCCTCATAGAGCCGATGGGTGCAGGCGGCCACCACCACCCGATTCAACCCCTCACCGGTGATGGCTTCCTTTATCTCTTGCAACCCCTCTGGCCGGCAAGCGTAGTCCACCTCTTGGACCAGGGCTACCTCCCCAAGCCCTAGGGCAAACCCCCTCAGTTGGCTCAGATCCACCGCTTGGGCTATCTCCTCCCCGCAGCGACAGAGGAAGAGGCCCACCCGCGGCTCCTCGTCAACCACCTCCCTCTCTGGGGGGTACTCCTTAGGAGGCTTGACCTTGATGGCCTCCCTCCCCAAGAGGGAAGCGGCGTTGGCCGCGGCGCTGGCCGCCTCAGCCACCGTCTCAGCGATATCCTTGGGCTCAGCAAAGGCGCCAGCCACAAAGATACCAGGCCGAGAGGTCTCAGTGGGGGCGAACTCGGTCGTTTGGCAGAAGCCATATTCGTTGAGAGCGATGCCCACTCGTTGTGCCAACTCCTCGGCTCCTGGCGGCGGCACAAAGCCGGTGGAGAGCACCACCAAGTCAAACTCTTCCTCCCGGGGTCGGCCATCTTCAGCCACATAAGAGAGGGAGAGGTTCTTACCCCTTGGCTCTTGCTTGACCGCTGAGACCATGCTCCGTTGATAGTTGATGCCGTATCCCTTTCTTGCCTGCTCCAAGTACCGGTCGTAACCCTTACCGAAAGTTCGCAGGTCTATATAGAAGAGAGTGATCTCGCTTTCGGGTGCCCTCTCCTCAGCCAAAATCGCCTGTTTGGTGGCGTACATACAGCAGACCGAAGAGCAGTAGCCGCGACCCTGGGAAGGATCGCGAGAGCCGACACATTGGATGAAGGCTATACGTTTGGGAGTTTGACCGTCGGAGAGACGCTGGGGAAGCCCATGCGAAGGGCTAGTGAGGCTCAACATCCGCTCGAACTGGAAGCCGGTGACCACATTGGGGTATCGACCGTAGCCGAACTCGCCTTTCAATTCCGCCGGGAAGGGTTGAAAACCAGGGGTGAGAATCACCGCCCCGACCCCCAGTTGAAGATGCTCATCTTCCATCTCTAGATCGATGGCCTCGGCCCTACAGACTTTAAGACACTTCCCGCATTCAGTGCAGGCTTCCCTATCGATAAGATAAGCGGTGGGGATGGCCTGAGGGTAGGGGCGATATATCGCCTTCCGTTTCTCTAACCCTTCCCCCAACTCGCGGGGCACCTCCACGGGACAGACCAAAGCGCAATCCCCGCACCCTGTGCACCGCTTGGGATCCACATACCTAGCCTTCTTGAGGATGGAAACGCGGAAATTGCCCGCTTCTCCTTCGAGACTTTCCACCTCGGCATAAGCCAATATCTCTATATTCGGATGCCGCTCGCATTCGATAAAGGGACAGTAGGCGGGGAGATCCGGGGACATGAAGCAGAGGCCGCAACTGTTGGTGGGGAAGGTGCGGTCCAAGAGAGGCATCGAGCCTCCCAGGGCGGGGGCACGATCCAGAAGATGGACCTCATACCCCGCCTCCGCCAGGAGGAGAGCCGCTTGCATCCCCCCCACACCGGCACCGGCGATAAGAACGGTATCCTTCTTGGTCATCTCTCCGCCTCTTGTGTCAATCGGTTAAACCCAAGGTTCGTAAGAGGGGTCGAGGGTCTATCAGATGCTTACCCCACCACTTCTTGCTCTCCTCGATCCCCAAAGCCAACCCCATAAGTTCGGTGAAATAGAATAGGGGCATCTCTTCCTGTCTCATCTCTAGGTTCATGTGGCAGAGAGGGCAGACGGTGGCCATCGCCTGGGCTCCCGCCTCCCGAGCCTTGGATACCAGTTTCGTCACCAAGATTTTGGCCAGGTCGCCGCGGGTCAAAGCGAGGTTGCCGCCGCAGCAGTCGGTGGCATAAGACCACTCTAGAGGCTCGGCCCCCAAAGTCTGAAGCAACCGGTTCAAAAGTTGAGGGTTCTCCGGATCCTCGAACTGGACAACCTCTGGCGGCCGCACCAGAACGCAACCGTAATAGGCGACAAGCCTCAGCCCTGAAAGCGGCCTCTGGATCATGTTATGGAGTCGTTCCAAGCCGATAAGGTTGCCGATCAGATCTAACGGGGAGCGCACCTCAAAGCCACCTTTATACTTGAAACCCACGACCTTCTCTATCTTCCCTCCCTTGGGGGGGTCCTCTCTGAGCACTTTTTCTGCCATCTTTAGTCGGCTGAAGCAGCCCGCGCAAGGGACTACGAGATCGCCCCCTTCCTCCTGGGCTAAGGCCAGGTTCCTGGCTGGTAGGGCTAAGGCCAGGGTCTCGTTTAGGCTATGGGCCGAGGAAGCGCCACAACAGTTCCAATCTGGAACCTCTGTCAACTCCACTCCCAGCCGTTGGAGGACGGCTCTGATAGATAGGTCGTATTCGACAGCCGTGGCATGGAGACTGCAACCAGGGTAGTAGGAAACCCGCACTAGCCACTCCTCTCAAAGATCTTTTTCACCTCGTCGCTCCCCTTGATCCGATGGGGGAGCAGAGGAATCTTCCCCTTGACGATCATCTTCACTCCTATGGGGATGTACGAGAAGAGATTCCGCGAAAGCGGCATATAGAGCGCCATCAAAGAAGCCTCATGCATCCTCCCCAGCCTCTTAACTATGGAGAGAAATAGTTTATGGAAGAGAAGCACGTTTCTCTCTTTCGTTGGAAGCCCTTCCTCCACCGTTATCTGCCTCAGAGCGTCCATGATACGGGCGATATCGATCTCATTGGGACATCTCGTTCCACAGGTCTCGCAGGAGGCACAGATCCAGATGGCGGAACTGCCAAGTACCTGCTCCTTTAACCCGAATTGGATCATCCTCAACACTCTATCCGGGCCATAATCCATAGCGAAGGCTACAGGGCAGCCAGCGGTGCATTTATGACAATGATAGCAGAGTTGAATCAACTGCCCGCTCCGCTGATTCACCTCCTGAAGAAAGGAAGGATCGACCCTCACCACCGTTTCCGAAATCTCCATAGCCAGTCTTCCTTTAGACCAGGGCCCCTATCATGGCCATCACTTGAGTGGGGGTGAAGTTGCGGAGTTGAGAGGCCTTATTGGGACAGGCCACCAGGCAAGCCCCACAACCCTGGCAGAGGACCTCTTTCACCACCGCGATCTTGGTAAGGGGATGGATCTCCCGCGCCTCGTAAGGGCAAACCTCCACACAGATGCCACAGCCGGCGCAGAGTTCCGAGTCCACCACGGCCACTATAGGGTCATGGGTTATCTTCTCTTGGGAGAAGAGGGAGAGCACTTTGGCCGCGGCAGCACTCCCCTGAGCCACCGCCTCGGGGATATCCTTAGGGGCTTGACAGGCCCCGGCCAGATAGACCCCTGGTGTGAGGCTCTCCACCGGTCGCAACTTAGGGTGGGCCTCGCTGAAGAAGCCATGCTTATCGGTGGCCACCCTTAACTTCCGGGCTAACTCGAAAGCGCCCGCGCTAGGCACCATAGGGGTAGCCAGAACCACCAGATCAGCGGCCACCTCCACCCCCTTGCCACTTAGAGTGTCTGCTCCCCAGACCATCATCTTTCCATCTTGGGGGAAGACCTTCGACACCTTGCCCCGAAGATAAAGGACTCGATGCTCCTCCATACCCCTCTGGGTAAACTCCTCATACCCCTTCCCCAAGGCTCGGATATCGATATAGAAGATGTAAGCCTGTCCCTGGGGCACCTGCATCTTATACATCATTGCCTGTTTAGCCGTGTACATGCAGCAGATCTTGGAGCAGTAGGCCACTCCCCGTTCCGGATCCCGGGAGCCCGCGCACTGAACGAAGACCACCTCCTGGGGCACTCGCCCATCGGAGGGACACCGGATCTCCCCCCCGGTGGGGCCCGTAGGCGAGAGCATCCGTTCGAACTCCAGCCCATCTATGACATCGGGATACCGCTCTCCGCCATATTCGCTCAGCCACTCCTGGGGATAAAGTTCGTAACCTGTGGCCACTACGATGGCTCCTACCTCATACTCCTCATCATTCCCTTGCCGGCGCACCTTGACCTTGAAATCGCCCAGGTAGCCGCCCAACTCCTCTACCTGGGCCCTGGTTAGAACGGTGACATGGGGGTTTCTGGTGACCGCCTCTATCTTTTCCCTCAGAAGATCCACGGTAGAGTCGAAATTCAGGTAGGTGCCCGAAAGTTGGGCCATCCGCCCTCCCACCCCCTCCTCGCGCTCCACCAAAATCACCCCATAGCCGGCGGCAGCGATATCCGAAGCCGCCTGAAGCCCGGCTATCCCTCCCCCGATGATTAGAGCCCGCCTTACAAGGGACATCGCCAGCGGAAGAAGGGGCTCATCATGGCGCACCTTCTCTACGATGGTCTCGATGATCTGGGTAGCCTTTAGAGTGGCCCGCTCTATATCGTCACGATGAACCCAACTACACTGTTCCCGGATATTGGCCACTTCACATAGATAGGGGTTGAGCCCCGCAGCCGCCACCGTGCGCCGGAAGGTGGTCTCATGCATGACGGGAGAGCAGGCGGCTACCACTACCCCATCTAGATCCCTCTCGGCTATCGCCTCTTTTATAAGGTCTTGCCCAGGGTCGGAACACACATAGAGGTAGTCGATGGAGTAGGCCACTCCTGGGTAAGAGCGCAGAGCCTCGGTGACTCGTTCCACCTCTACTGCACCGGCGATATTGTTGCCGCAATGGCAGACGAAGACCCCAACTTTCCTCATGGTGGAACCTCTGAAGCGAAGAGGGCCAACACCTTCGCCGCGGCGGCGCTCCCCTGGGCTACCGCCTCGGGGATGTCCTTGGGCCCCTGGCCAGCCCCAGCCAGGTAGATCCCCGGGGCTCCGCTCTCTATCGGCCGCACCTGGGGATGAGCCTCCTCATAAAAACCGCTCTCGCCGATCTTTATCCTCAACTTCTCTGCCAAATCCGAGGTGCCTTGGCTGGGGAGGATGGCGGTGGCCAAGACCACCAGATCCGCCGCTATCTCCACCCTCTTTCCGCTCAAAGTATCCGCCCCCCAGACCATGACCTTGCCGTTCTGGGGGAAGATCTTCGACACTTTGCCCCGAAGGTATAAAACCCCCTCCTCCATGGCCCGCTGCACGAACTCCTCGTAACCCTTGCCCCCAGCGCGGATGTCGATATAGAAGACGTAAGCCTGCCCATGGTGAACCTTGTGTTTGTAGAGGAGCGCTTGCTTGGCCGTATACATGCAACAGATCTGGGAACAGTAGGCCACTCCTCGCTCTGGGTCTCGGGAGCCGGCGCACTGGACGAAGACCACCTCTTTTGGTACCGCTCCATCAGAGGGACGGCGTATCTCGCCGGCGGTGGGTCCTGAGGCGGAAAGCAACCGCTCGAACTGAAGGCTATCGATGACATCAGGGTAATGCCCCCCACCGTACTCGCTTAGACGCTCCATAGGGTAAAGGTCGTAGCCTGTGGCCACCACGATGGCCCCTACCTGCTCTTCCCAGATCTCTTCCTTTTGTTGGAAATCGATAGCCTCTACCGGGCAGAACTTGGCGCAAGCGCCGCACTTGCCCTCCTTTTGGAAATAGACACAATGCTCCCTATCGATCACCGGCTTGTTGGGCACCGCCTGGGGTGAGAGGGCATAGATGGCCTTCCGTTTCCCTATCCCCCTCTCGAAGTCGGAGGGCACCTGCCAAAGACATTTCTCCTGGCATAGGCCGCAGCCTGTGCACCTCTCCCAGTCGACGTAGGCGGGCTTTCGCCTTACTTTAACCCTGAAGTCGCCCAAATGTCCTCCAACTTCCTCTACCTCTGAGTAGGTGGCAAGTTTTATCTTCTCATGATGGCCCACTTCCACGGTGCGGGGGGTGAGGATACATTGAGCACAATCCAAGGTGGGAAAGGTCTCCGAGAGTTGAGCCATACGGCCCCCGATGGAGGGGAGCCTCTCCACTAGGACCACCTCGTAACCGCTGTCGGCGATATCGAGGGCGGCCTGCATGCCGCTGATCCCACCTCCGATGACCATAGCCCTTCTATCACTCACTTCAAACCCTTACTAGCCAATAGAGGGCGAGGATCGACATGATGATCAGCCAGTCCGAAGGTTTCACTCTCTATACCCAGAGCGAGGCCTAGAAGTTGGGTGAAGTAAAGGACCGGTATCTGGGTGAAGCCGGGATAGTGCGCTGCCATCTCCCCCTGCCTGTAATCCAGATTGAAGTGGCACAAAGGACAACTGGTCACCACAGCCTGGGCTCCGCTAGCCAGGGCGGAGTGTAATATGGCGTAAGAGAGTTCCCTAGTCACCTCGCTAGAGTTCATCGCTAGATAGGAGCCACAACATTCGGTCTTGTGGGAGAACTCTACCACCTCACAACCGAGGCTCGCAAGAAGGTCATCTAAGATCCTTGGCTCCTCGGGATCGTCCAAGCCGATCTCCTGGAAAGGACGCAGGAGAAGACAGCCATAATATGGGGCTACTCTTAGCCCCTGGAGCCTTTTCTGCACCCGTTCAGATAATTCTTCGAACCCTATCTCCTCTCGCAGCAGTTCCAAGAGGTGGAAGACCCTAACTTCCCCCCTATATTCCTCCTCTATGAAGAGGTTGAGCTTCTCCCGCTTATCCGTCTCTTCCCTCAAGAGCCTATTGGTCCTCTTTAGGACATGGTAACAGATAGAGCAGAGGGCCACTAGATGATTCCCTTCCTTCTGAGCGTTGAGGAGGATGCGGGTGGGGGCCACTAAGGCCAGGAGGTTGTCAGTAGCCAAGGGGAAGGTAGCGCCACAGCAGTTCCATTGGGAGAGTTCAACGAGATCGATGCCCAAGGCTCTGGCCGAGGCTTCGCCCGAGGCGGCAAACCCTTTAGCCTTGGTAGAAAGGGTGCAGCCAGGAAAATAGAGGTACCGCATCTTCTCCGCTCAACCTAAGAGAGATACTTTCGCGAGCCGGCGATGATGGCTAACTGGGGGGCTTCGCTCAGAAAATCGGCCGGGAGAGCGGAGAGTTCTAGGCGATCACCTTCCTTACGCAACACCAGTTGCCGCAAGGCCTCCATTATCCGAGGAAGATCTACCCCTTTTGGACAGCGGGAGAGACAGGTGAGGCAGGAAGCGCAAAGCCAGATAGTTTCGGAAGTTAAGGCTTCCTCTAAGCCAAGTTGTACCAATCTTAACACCTGGCTGGGGAGGAGGTCCATAGCCATAGCCGCGGGGCAACCAGCGGAGCACTTACCGCATTGATTGCAGGCCAAGATCTCCTGCCCGCTGATCTCTTCCACCCTCTTTACGAACTCGCCCCTCGTTTCCCTGATCGAAAGCCTGACCCTCATCACCCTTCGCCTTCTCTTTTAGATTCTACACCCTTTGCCAGGACAAAGGAAAGCGCTCTCAATCATCTAAGCCACAATTTAGGAGTAACTTACTCTAATTATACCATAATTATCTCCGAAGGTAAAATATCCCCTTCGGAGAGGAGCGAAAGCCACTATACAACAGTTGATTCTCCTTGTCAAGGAACCGAATTGACTGGTCGCGTTACATTGGTTCAGGATTTTCCGGGAGCATCTACCTTCGGGAGTGCTCACCTTTCCCTCTATCCTCTGTGTCTCAGTTCATAACCTTCCCTGGCCTTTCTCCTTCGCTCTTGGCTTCTGCCAATTTGCGTGCTAGGCTTCTTATGTGGTCCTTAGAGGCCATGGGTGCTCACCTCCTGTGTGTCTGGGCTTCTCGAACAATACCTAGGATACCACATCAGGATTTGGTGAGCACTCTCTTATCCTGAAAATCCTGACTATTTAATACGCTATTACAGATGAGACTATTGAAAAATTGGACAAATCCTTTGTCATCGTCAATCCCTCCCCCCAAACGGCTAAAAATTAATTGCCGGGAAAGACCAGATTTCTCTTTCCCACTATGCCATGGGCTGCTCCTCCTTTTTCCTCCGCATACCCATAGGAAAGAGGAGGGGTCGAATTCGACCCCTCCTCTTAACAGAATATTGAAATTAGGCCCCTTCTTTGATCTCTACCGGCTTTCCTCTCAGAAAGCCAATGCCGGAATAGATGAAATATATGGCCAAGGCCACCAAGATGAGGCCACAAACCACTAGCACCCCTCGATAGAACGATAGGCTCAAGAACCCTCTCCCGGAAGCGGTGAGGAAGGCCAAGAGGCTATTCCAACTTAGGTCAGAGAGGATATGGCCTGAGAAGAAGGCCCCCAAGCCAGGCAGGCCTCTACGCAGGGCCAAAACGACATAACTAGCCCCCACGCTAGCCCACCAAACCACCCAGTAGGGGTTGGATATAGTGGCCAGAACCCCGGCCCCCACAGAGCCGAAAGCATCGACGCCCATCTCCCCAAGCTCCAACTCCAAGGCGATCCCTACCCAACCGCTCCTAGCGATATCGAAGCCCATCCAGAGGAGGAAACCCCCTCCTAAAAGCCCAATCAGTCCTGCTACCAGGCTACGCTTGAATACCTTCTCTAAACCCATAGCCAGCGCGGCTACAGCGGCTACCTCCGCCATAGCGTGTCCGGCGGTCACCAAGGGCCCAGCCCAGAAACCGTGGCGGGCGCTCTGGCTGATGGTTACCATAGAAACAGGGCCCGGCATTAGGGCCCCGGAGAAACCAACGATTAACGAAGTCACAAAAAGGGCAAGCAAGGCTCTCACTTCTTATATCGGTATACGATGCGACCCCGGGTCAGGTCGTAGGGAGAGAGTTCCACCAATACCCGATCCCCCAAAAGGATACGGATATAATACATCCTCATCCGACCCGAGATATGAGCCAACACCTCGTGGCCGCTGTCCAACTGCACCCGGAACATGGTGTTGGGCAGCGCCTCCACTACCGTGCCTTCGGCCTCGATCTTCTCCTTCTTGCTGGTCTTCTGCCGCTGTTTACGGGCCATATACCACCTTTTCTGACTATATATCCTTTGGTGATTCCTCCCTTATGAGCACTTTGCGGGAGCGGCCACCCGATTCCATGGGCCCCACGATGCCTGCCTCCTCCAGTTGCTCTATGAGTCGTGCCGCCCGAGGGTATCCGATCCTCAGGCGTCGCTGCAAAAAGGAAGCCGAGGCTCGCTTATGCCGCATCACCAGGGCTTTAGCCTCCTCGAAGAGGGGATCGTATCTTTTCGCCTCTCCCTCTGCCTCTACCTCGCTCTCCCAAGGGATCACCTCTTGCTCAGCAGAGAGGCCGACTTCCCGCTGCCAAAAAGCGACCACTCTAGCGATCTCCTCATCGGAGATGAAACAGCCCTGAAGCCGTACCGGGCTCGATGAATCGGGAGCCATATAGAGCATATCGCCCCGCCCGAGAAGGGTCTCCGCTCCGGCGGTATCGAGAACCACTCGGGAATCTACCTGAGAGGAGACGGCGAAACATATGCGAGCCGGGAAGTTGGCCTTGATGAGGCCGGTAACCACATCCACTGAGGGGCGCTGGGTAGCGATGATGAGATGTATCCCCGTGGCTCGGGAGAGTTGGGCCAAGCGACAGATGAGACGTTCGATCTCATCTGGAGCCACCATCATCAGATCAGCCAACTCGTCGATGGCCACCACGATGTAAGGCAGAGGTTCTTCGCCTCGCTCCTCACACAGGGAGTTATAATGGTCGATGTTACGAATGCCTGCTTTAGCGAACTCTTGGTACCGTCTGTCCATCTCCTTCATCACCCCACGCAAGGCGAAACCTGCCTTTTGGACCTCTCTAACCACCGGCTTGGCCAGATGGGGCAAACCATTAAAATGAACGAGTTCTACCATCTTGGGGTCAATGAGAAGAAATCTTAGTCGAGCAGGGGAGTTCTGAAAGAGGAGACAAGTAAGGATAGAACTGAGACAGACACTCTTTCCCGAACCGGTGGCCCCGGCGATGAGGAGATGGGGCATGAGAGCCAAATCGGCGAGCACCGGCTGGCCGGAGACATCCCGACCCAGGGCGATGGTCAAGGGAGAACTCTCCTTTGCTTTCTGGAACGCCTCTAATTCCATCACCCCCCGCAGGGCCACCAACGAAACCTCACTATTCGGTACCTCAATCCCCACCACCGAACGGCCAGGAACGGGGGCCTCGATCCGTATAGGAGCGCTGGCTAAGGCTAAGGCCAAATCTTTGTCTAAGGAGGTGATCTTGCTGACCCTGACTTTCCTCTGCCTCTCCCCCTCCCTTCGACCGTCTATATATCCAGGCTCCACGCCGAACTGGGTGACGGTAGGGCCCTGCCTTATGGATACCACCTTGGCAGGCACCCCAAAACTAGCCAAGGTCTCCTCAATGATATGCGCTTTTCGCTCCACATCCGCCTCGCTGGCGGCGGGATATAGGCTCTCGTTCAGAAGATCGAGAGGGGGGAGCCTTTTATCTTTTGGTCTTGGTGGGGGGGCTTTTTCGGTTGGGAGTTTAGTTTGTACGGGGATACTCTCAGGCTTCGCGGGCGGCACGATTCTGGACGGGGCAGAAGGGCTCTTTTTTGGCGGGGCCTCGATTCCTTCGGATGCTGCCTGCCCCGGTACTTGCCAGGCCGGGGAGGCATCCTCAGGATGCCGAACGCGCTTCTTGGGGCGCGGGACAACTCCACGGCGAAAGAGAGAGGAGAGGGTTTGAGCGACTATCTGGGCTCCTCGTCTCATCTCCTCAGCCTTTACCTGAGCGACGAGGAACAACCCCATCCCTCCTACAATGAGAAGCGCTAAACCGCTCCCCAGCCTTCCCAAAGCAAGAGCAAAGGCCCTACTTATGGCCCAACCTAGATAGCCCCCCCCGCCTCCCTCCCCAGCCAAAGCCCAGGGGTCAAGGGCAGGGGAGAGAAGGTGGAGCAGGGCTAAAAAGGCTAAGAAGAGGATGACTACACCCCAGAGCCGCTCTTTTTGCTCTCCCCACCACTTCCTACGGCGTAGGAAAAGGAGAAACCCTCCACCTATAAGCCCCCCGCTGGCGAGGTAAGCCCCCCAACCGAAGGCTCGGCGTAGGAGGAGAGCCCCCCTATCGCTTATCCAACCCCCTCGGCCAAAGGGGGGTAAACTGAGAAAGGCGAATACCCCGACGACTATGGCCACAAGCCCTACCCCCTCCCAACGCCAAAGGCGATTGGTCTTTCGGGGCTTCCGTCGGGGTCGCCCTGGAGAGCGTTTCCGAGTCATATCTACCTAAAGTATCCCTGCGGGAAAAGTACCATGGTGGCAAAAGGCCAATAACCTGGCCTCTTGCTACTACCTACGCCCTTCTAGTCGCCTTTGCTTCTTCCTCATCTTGCGGAGAGCGCGTTTCCGCTCCTTGCGGCGCAACTCACCTTTGGAGACAAACCATCTCTTTTCGCGACAAGTGCTAAGGATCCTCGCCGCCGCCACTTCCTTCCGGAACCGTCTCAAGAGTTCCTCTTGCGACTCGCCAGGCCTCAAATTCACTGTGGCCACTACATACCTCACCTCCTCCCCAATAAGATCTATGCCTGTCTTAGGCTAAGCCCCATCCGTCTCCGGTCGGGATCGATATTCAAGATGCGCGCCTTCACCACATCCCCTTCTTGGACCACGTTGTGGGGGTGCAAGAAGTTCCCTTCTGCTAACTCGGAGATGTGAATCAGACCCTCTAACCCTTCTTCAACACGCACAAAGGCGCCAAAATCGACTACGTTAGTTACGGTCCCTTCCACAATCTGTCCCACCTCGTATTTCTCAGCGGCAAGGGACCAAGGATCCGGCTCTAGACGCTTGAGACTTAGGGCTACCCTCTTACGCTCCCGGTCCACATCAAGGATATAGACATCTGTCTCCTGGCCCACCTCCAAAACTTCTCTAGGGTGCTCCACGTGACGCCAAGAGAGTTCGGAGATATGAAGCAGCCCATCGAAGCCGCCCAGATCCACAAAGGCACCGAAATCGCACAGCCTGGTCACCTGGCCCCGTCGTACCTCTCCTGGGGTGAGGTTCTCCAGAAGCCTCTGAGGGTCCTCAGTCCATCCCAGTGCCCTTTGAGAGAGGACGAGGCGTCCCCTTTCAGGCTCTACCTCGATGATCTTCAGCCTAAGGGGTTGGCCTACACGAAGAGCCAACTCCTCCCGCAACTCTTCTTCTTTCAGGCCGCTGGGGAGGCCATCTAGATGGGAAACGGGGACGAAGCCCGTGATCCCTTTCCAATCCACCAGGAGCCCTCCACGATTGCACCCCTTCACCTGAAGTTCTAGGATCTCTCCCTTAGAGAGGCTCTCCTCAGCGGCTCGCCAAGCCTCCTCATCCATTCCTTGAAGGGTCTCCGCCTCTTCTACAACCTCCTCCCCCAAGGATGCCACCTGTTCCACCTCTTCCAGAAGCGATTCCCAGTAGGCTTCGTCGAGATCTTCCTTTCCTGAGGCTCTTAAATCCTGCATACTTAATCTCCCCAAAAACACCAAAAAATCTCGGTCTTTCCCCCGACTACCAGGGCCGCCGCCGAGACCCCTGATACCTCTCTCCTGAGGGGAATCGTAAAGGGCAATGACCACTGAGCCCACTACCGCCAGCCATCACCCCTAGGAGCGAACACCCATCCCGCACCTCCATCAGCAAGAGGCACGCATCTCGCGCTAGGAGATAGACCTACACACCTGCGATTATATTCTACCAAGAAATTATTGTCAAGTGCAAATAGTACTTGGGCCAACACATCGTTACCAGGTATTTGAGCGCATAATGATGGCCTGTATTCTACCTTCGATTGCAACCCTTCGGTAGGTATTTTGTAAATACTTCCAATGGTGTTTTGCCCCCTAGCCGTTTCCGTGGTCTGTTGTTGAGCTTCCACTCAACGTCTCTGATGTCTTCATCTAGTATTGTAGCAAAATCAGCCCCCTTCGGGAAATAGTAGCGAATCCACATGTTGGCAAGTGGGCATAGATTTTCTTTTGAGCTCGTAGTGATTCGTCAGCGGTTAAGCTGTTCATCTTCTCGATACGGATGACACTCGTGTAGCGTTCATACGCGGTATGTAATCCGTTCGTTCTTCCTTTCCCAACGAGGGTGTCTCCCTCCCCGTGGCCAATCTCGGTGCGGTTGGTAATATATACTGGTCGCTGGTGAATGGACACTCTATCAGGTATTCTCACGCGATGAACCGACCGTCCGGTTTTCTTTTTGCGTTTCTTTTGTTTTTCCGTGGGACAGGTACTCATACAGATGCTTGTTTCTGTTGTCTGGACGGTGAATGTAGCGATAAATGGTTTCTTGACAGATGTGCCAGTGAGGATCATTCGGGAGTTCAAGCTTGAGTCTTCCGCTGATTTGTTCTGGACTCCACCCCTCTTTCAGTTTATCCGTGACAAATTCATAGATGTCCTTGTTTTTCAGCGGGTGTTTTGCCTGCCATGCGTTCTGTTCTCTCCTCTCAAAATTACTTTGCGCATGGAGGAGTTCGTAATAAATTCTCTCCCATGCATTCCTCTTCAACTCTCCCCCAATTGTTGATGGATGACGTCCAAGACGCCTCGCACACTCTTTGTTGGAACCCCCTTCTGCTTTCCAGCGAGCAAGTTGCATTTGTTCTGTTTGGTTGAGTTTTGAATGATAGTCCCCCATAGTGGTCTGATTCTAACAGACGCCTTATGGGGGTTGCGATCGTTTGTAGAACTTGCGTCAGCCTCCCTATGGAGGGGCAAAGTCATGGACGGAAATTCGTGGTATAATTTGACCATGGCGAGGACTGGCTAGACCGCCGTAGGGAGCCTTGTTCTAAAGAGAACCAGTCCTCTATCTTTTGAGGGTAGAGATGATCTCCAGGATCAAGAATACGATAGCCGAATACCCCTTTCAGTTCTGGGTGCTCTTCTGTGGCCGGTTCATCGGCTCCGCTGGGGGTAGCCTGGCCTGGCCCTTCATAACCATTTATCTCCGCCAGAGGCTGAATATCCCCCTTACCACCGTGGGGTTGCTCCTCGCCATCTCTTCTGGGGTGGGTCTCTTCTCCCAGGCGGTCTGGGGCCCGGTGGTGGATAGGTTCGGGCGCAAACCAGCCATGGTCGCAGGCCTATTGAACGAGATTGTGGTGATGATGGGTTTCGCCCTCTTGGGCTCGCTGGAGGCCTACGCCGTGCTCATCGCCCTTAGTGGCCTCATCGATCCCGCCTCTCGCATCGGTTCCCAGGCCATGACTGCCGATCTTGTCGAGGCCGACAAGCGGGCTGGGGCCTACGCCCTTTTGAGGATGATCTCCAACGTGGGAGTGGCCATAGGGCCGGCGGTAGGGGGCTTCTTGGCAGCCACCTCTTACTTCCTTTCCTTTAGCATCGCAGCAGCGACCGCCAGCATTGTTCTCCTTTTGACCATCTTTTTAGTCAAGGAGACGAAGCCGGAACTGCCCGAGGCGAAAGAGGAGGCCTACCAACCGGTCGGTGGCTATGGATATATCCTCCGCGACCTCTATTTCCTGGCCTTCTGTGGGGCTTCCATCCTGCTGCAGATGGCCTACCAGCCTTTCATGCAGATTCTGCCGGTCTACATGAAGGAGGGTTTCGGCATAGCGGAAAGTGGCTTTGGCATGATAATGGCCACTAACGCCCTTATGGTGGTCTTCTTCCAATTTGCCGTAACCAGGGTCACGGAGAGGCATCCTGAAACCTATGTTATGGCCGCGGGCGCCTTCTTCACCGGCCTGGGGGCTCTGGTCGCTGCCCTCTCCAACAACTTTGGGCTATTCCTCTTGGCTATGATCATCCTCACCATCGGCGAGTTGATCTGGGCTCCCACCTCTATCGCCTTCGTGGCCAAACTCGCCCCTATCGACATGCGAGGTAGGTATATGGGTGTCTATGGGGTAGCGCGCGGTATAGCCTGGGGCATCGGCCCCATCACTAGTGGATACCTCTACGACAATATCGCCCCTGTCTCTGTTTGGTATCTAGCCCTACTCTTGGGGATGGTGTGTACCTTGACTTTTGGCTTCATCGGCAAGATGGCTCCGCTGGCGCGCCAGCCCAGCCTGGCAATAGACCCTCAAGATGAGATAACGGAGTAAGGCATATTCAACCCGATGGTGAGAGCCCCCTACCGAGGGGGTTCCCCCTTGCCTGCTCGATTCTTCGATATAAGGGTATGTAATCGAAGGGAAGTCTAGGAAGGAGGGTATATGAGCCTGACTGGAATACCTCTGCTTCTGACCTATAAATGTAACACCGAGGAGTGCGACCACTGTTTCGTCTGGGGGAGCCCCTTCCTGGAGGGGACGATGACCTTGGAAGGGATAGGGGCTATTTATGAGGGGGCTAAGGAGTTGGGCACGGTGGAGCACGTATATTTTGAAGGAGGGGAGCCGTTCCTCTATTACCCTGTCATGTTAAGAGCGATGAAGGAGGCGCGAGCCTTGGGTTTCGAATGTGGCATCGTCACCAACGGCTATTGGATAACGGCTCTCGATGATACGGTGGAGTGGCTGCGACCTATCGCCGAGATAGGGGTGATGGGCCTTTCTATCTCCAGCGACCTCTTCCATGGGGAGGAGGAACCGGAGAGGCGAAAGGTCAAGGTTGTCGAGGAAGGGGCCAGACAACTGGGGCTCCCCGCCAATATCATCACCATCGAGGAGCCCTGCGTGGAAGAGGCCCTTGGTGAGAAAGGGGAGCCCATCGTGGGGGCTCAGTCTGTTTCCGGGGCCGGGCGGTGGCTAAACTGCTGAAGGGTTTGCCCCGTCGCCCTTGGCAAGAGTTGAATGAGTGTCCCTACCAAAGGTTAGATGATCCTGGGCGGGTCCATATCGACTACCCGGGGTATGTGCACCTCTGTCAGGGGCTGACTATCGGCAACGCCTTAGAGAAACCTTTGGCCCAAGTGATGAGCGAGTATGACCCGACCTCGCACCCCATGGTGGGGCCGCTTCTTTCTGGTGGGCCGGCGGCCCTGGTCGAAAGATATAGCCTGCCCCACGAGGAGGGGTATGTGGAGGCTTGCCACCTCTGCTATGTGGCCCGCAAGATGCTCCGTCCCTGGTTCCCGGAAGCCCTCGGCCCAGGGCAGATGTACGGTGAAGGGCTAGAGTAAGAGGGAGGGAAGATAGCCATGGTTCTGGGTTTGGTGGGTTCAGCCCGCGTCTGGGGCAACTCAGAGATAGTGGTGCGGGAGGCCCTCTTGGGGGCTCAAGAGGAGGGCGCACAGATAGAGATGCTCCGCCTCACCGATCTTTTTATTAAACCCTGTAACGGCTGCCTCCGCTGCGCCATCAGGGAGGAAGCCTGCCCCTTGGACGACGGTATGGAGTGGTTCCTGGCCCAGGTGGGGGGCGCCGATGCTTTGATCCTGGCCGCGCCTACCTACCTCTTTGGCCCGGCGGCCATCACCAAATTGCTCCTGGATCGGCTCCTGATGTTGACGCCTCGCTTTGGCGAGGAGCAAACCAGGGCGGGAGCAGCCATCGCCGTCTCTGGGCGGAGGGATTGGCGGGGCGTCACCCAGCCCTTCTTGAACGGCTTGGTGATGGGGTTGGGTTTCCGATTGGTGGATAGTCTCTATGTCCACCGGCCTGGGCCGGGGGAGGTCTTGCTGGACGATGAGGTAATGACGCGGATACATGAGTTAGGGCGGCGGGTGGCCCGCGGTGAGAGGGGGAAGCCGCCGGAGGGGAATATCTGTCCCCGCTGTTACGGCGACTTCTTCGTATTGAGGGGAGGGAAGGCCACTTGTCCTCTCTGTGGGCTTGAGGCGACCCTAGAACTGGTCGATGGCCAGATACGGCTCTCCTTCGATCTGGGGGTGGAGCCGTTGCCTTGGAGTTACGCCTGGCAGAAGGAACATGTGGTGGAGTGGATAAGGCCCACCCTGCCCCGCTTCTTGGCCCATCGGGAGGAGATAAAGGCCCGCCGGAAGCGGTACCAAGGGATGGGCGAGGTTTGGATAAAGGCGCCATCACCATAAGGAGGCACAAAATGGTGGATAGGCTATCGAAAGAGGAAGCGGTAGAGAGAGCGGCTAGGGATTTTCTCGCCGGTTTCGCTTGAGCAGAAGCGGTAGTTCTGGCTCTCGGGGAGAGCCTAGGGATAGAGAGCGAACTCATTCCTCGCATCGCTACCGGTTTCCATGGTGGGGTAGGGGGCAGCCATCGCTGGACCTGCG